>Ga0164292_10001594_pt1 | contig 18397 bp, 29 predicted proteins | sample GEODES117metaG_FD_111486 | JGI IMG/M metagenome (GOLD analysis project Ga0164292, IMG submission 111486) | Eutrophic lake water microbial communities from Lake Mendota, Wisconsin, USA - GEODES117 metaG | ecosystem: Environmental > Aquatic > Freshwater > Lake | place: USA: Lake Mendota...
AAAAGTTCATCTAAGTAATTGGTTATTGTTTCGTCCAATTTACTTTCGGTTATAATGTATTTCATAATGATAAATACTCAACAATAAAAAAACCCACCTCAATGGGTGGGATAATTTATTAACCTCGTCTTCCTGATGTTGTTCCTCGTCCACCACTTTGTGGCCTAACTGAAGGTGTTTCAGGTCTATATTCTCTTTGTGGTCTAACTGATGGAGTTTCTGTTCTTGTTGATTGTGGTCTAACTGATTCCGTTCTCACCTGAGGACTTCCTCGATACCCATTATTTCTCGCAACCCTAAATCCTTGATTATAATACACCGGATGTGAATAATAATAGTTATGAATTCTTGGTCTCCAATACGGGTCATCAAAATAAAACCACCAATTATTACCGTAGTACCAATTATTTCCCCAATAAAATCTCCAATTATTATAATAATATGGGTCCAATTGGTTTGAAAAAGAAGATAACGGGACTTGAACTTGTTGTCCCAATTCATTAACCGCCAAGATATGTGTTATTCTTGGTTGAGATGACACATTTTGATAATTACCACAGGATGATAATGTTAAAATCAAAAACAATAATGATATAAATTTTTTCATAATATATTTTTTTCAAAAATTATGCCAAAAAATAGTTTCTATTTTTCCGCGGGAAACTCAAGACCTGGTCCTCCACCCTTTGTGTCAATTTTTCCGATAATCTTATTTATTAAATTACCATTTTGTAATAAATGGCGGCCAACCTGAGGGATTGGAGAATCCACATATTCAATATTCACATTAGGATATTGTTGAATATATTGACTTTGTTTTACGTGTGTTGGTGTATTTTGGTCTACAATAGAATATATTTGAGTCTTATAATCTAAGTTAGATAAATGATTCCTTAAATTAAGTTTAGAAATATTTTGGTCCAAAAAACTGACTTTAGACTCTCTCCCATCTCCTTGTTCAAATAAAGTATTTTGGTCCAAATAAGTTATTGTGTTTATCCCTATAACTTTATCAACATTTAACGTTGTACCTAAAAGGATTGCCACGTAAGCACCCACACAATTACCCATAAAAATAGTTGTATCGTAATTCTTCATGTATTGAGATAACAGTTCTAACGTTTTCTCAGATGTATTTCTCTCGGAATCAATTCCTTGAAAAAAGAAAGAATCATTTGTATCATCCATTTTTAATACATCATACCCCATTGATGCCAAAGAATTCAACATTACCTTAACGTCTTCAACCGGACTTGCAAATATTTTATCGGCATGTGCCTGAAATGTTACAATTAAGGTACGATTTTTATTAAAATTCTCATATAAAACTTCTCTTGGTGGCATATTATCATTTTTTTAGGTTAATGATAAATATAAAGTTATTTTGATTTTACAATTGTCGCTCCTCCACAAATAATAATTTGGTCTCCATCTTTAATCCTCTCAAAATAAACACATCCATCTTTCACCTCAAACTTATTTGTGGTATAAACAATACCGGATGATGTTGTTATTTCATAGTTACCACTCGGTTCTATGTCAACTACGTAAACACCAACTTTAAATAAAATGAAAATTAATATAATACCATATATTAATTTTCTGTTTTTTGTAAAAAAGTTTACAACACGACCCAACCAACCTATCATCTTAAACATGATTGAAGTTGTCATAGTACTAAATTTTAGTAACTTATCTTTTTGGTCCCTATCTAATTTAAAATTATCCATTTGGTCATTACCAAATTTAAAATTATTCGGTTTGTTTCTATTAAAATTATTCATCTGTTTTTATTTAACTTTCAATAATCTCTTCAATTTTAGAGATTAATTTATTTTTTTCTTTAAGATAAGCAGCAACCATTGGACTATTACAATCAATAAACTCTATGTTCACATTAGGACAAGTTAAAATATTATTACTTTGTTTTACGTGTGTGTCAGTATTTTGAGAAACAATAGAATAAATTTTAGTGTTATAAACTTTATTATCCAAATATGGTTTTAGATTTAAACATTCTATTGACTGGTCCAAAGAAGTAAATCTATCTTCTCTACCATCTTTATTTAATAATAAAGTTTTTTGGTCCAAATATGTTACTGGGTTAAATACAATAACTTTATCAACATTTAACATAGTACCTAAAAGAATTGCTGCGTGACTACCACCACAATTTCCCATAAAAACAGTTTTGGTATAACCTGAAATATATTCCGACAATTTACCCAAAACTTTTTCCATTGAGTCATATACTCCATCAATACCGTTAAAAAAATAATATCCTGTTGTGTCATTAATTTTTAACGTGTCATAACTTAATTGAGACAACGTTTTTTTAAACTCATCAACTGTACCACCGAATACTCTATTCTCATGAGTTTGAAACACAACCACCAAAGTATTACTACCTTTTTTATCTTCATAAATTGACTCCATATTGGTAAATACCCTAGGATGTTTATTTTTCTCGTCTCATAATATTAATCGTAAGCATTCCAATCATCAACAAATTTGTCATTGGTTTCATCATTCGACCATTAAGATTATAAGATAAAATATTTCCACCAACCAAAAAGATGATTAATAAGATAAGAAATAAATTTTTTTTCATATTTAATTAATTTTTAACCCCAAATTTAATTGTTTCCTCAAGATAATCTATGAACGGCTTTGTTCTATCTTCTTTTAATTTATAGTAATCACCATACCCTATTAGTTTTCCACTTTGTTCAGGTAATGGTCTGACTTCTTTAATACCATTTTCAATAACATTATTAATCATTTTGGAGCCATTATAATCATCTTGGTAATTATTTTTATACATCCATTCTAATGTTGATTGAATATCTCCATCCTTGTTAGGTGTTTTTATTTCCTTAACACCATTATCAATAACATCATCAATCATTTTGGTATAACTAGTGGATTTATTTTCTTCCATCCATTCAATGGTTGATAAAATATCTCCATCTTTACCGGGTGTTTTTGTTTCTTTAACACCATCTTTAACGATGTCATCAATTATATTTTGTTGTTCAAAACCGTGTCCTTTTGTTTCCTTCACACCACTTTGGATAATGTCTTCAACCATTGACGTTGGCATATACTCAGTGTTGAGGGTGTGTCTCACTCCATTTTCAATTATATTTTTAACTGTGTAACTCTGATGTCCTTGATTAAACATAGTTTCCTTCACACCATCTTGTATGATGTCATCAACTTCACCTTCAGTAATGTTCATTTCCAAACGGGTTTCCTTCACCCCATTCTCAATTGCTCCAACACAACCAATTATCTTACTAACATAAGTAAAGGAGTTTTCTTTCACCCCGTTTTGAATGGTGACTTCCAATAATCTATCACTAACTTGGGAACATCTTTGAGTTTGTCCCACCCCACCAATAATATTACCTTCCACCCATTTGGTGATGTATTGTTGATTTTCAACAACATCCATTGAAACATAAGCAAACACTCCTTTGAAAAAGTTGTAGTTATACCACAGAGTTTTTTCTTCAGTTAATTCAACAACCCACTCTTTTTTATCCGTGAATATTAACCAAGTGGAACCATTGTGAGTATAAGTGTCCACCCCTTTGATGAATTCATCAATTAACTTATTAATTATTTTTTCCATCCACTTTCTTTTTAAACAATTCAAAAAACTTATCCTCATTTGTTTTTACCGGAGGAACAATTAATGATTCAACTTTAAATGAAATAAAATCCATTTCACCACCATAGGTCATTTTGAAATAATCATTAAACAATCCTTCGTAATGTTCTTTACCACCTTTTGGAATATCGTCCTCGTTAAAGAATAAATTGATGGCAACCAAAAATTTCCAAATTGGTTCAAAATTCGTTGGGTTATAAACACTTGTACTTTTATAACCAATGGTAACAACTTCCCTAATCTCGGGGCATAATTTTAAAACAACCGTATTGAATCTTTCAGGTATTTCAATATCACGTACATACGCATATGTTGTTGATTCGTGTTCATTTTCTTCTCCCATAATACAAAGATATGAAAAAGATTTTATTCTATCAAACGCTCGGGCATAAAAAACCCACTACTAAGAGTGGGTTTTTATTAATTTACATAGAATTCAAACTACTCTGAAGTTCTTCAGAACCAACAATATTTTTACTTTTTAAAAGTTCTGCTAATTTTTTAGATGTTAATCTGTCTAACTTACCTACAGAAGATGTCAATCCGTTATCTTGTTGGAATTTTTTTAACGCCCCCAATGTTTCGGGTCCAAATTTACCATCATCCTTAAATCTAGGTAAAGGATATCCAAGTTTCATTAACGATTGTTGAACAATTTTAGCATTATCATTTACGTTATACTCACCTGTCTCTCCCTCATATGATGCCACCTCTTCTTCTAAGTATGATAAAGATTCTTGAGATGTTTCATCAGGATTTAAATCAGGTAATTTTTCTAATTTTGTATAATCAATACTACCATCCGATAACATCACATCTGAAAGTCTTTTTATAAAAAGAGGAACAAGAACACCGTAACCTCTTCTCCACCAAATCTTACCAACAGCATTTTTCATAAAAGTTTCAATTGGAACCATAGTTGTAGTACCATTTTTGAATGCGACTTTTACTCCATTATCTGTTATTTCTTTAATTGTTGCGGTCGTAGCCTTACCTGATTTTCCTACATATCTGTAGGGTTTACCAACAACAAATCCCATTTTTCTCAAAACAAATTTTCCTTTTGAAATTTTTGAACCTGACTTAAAAAAATTAGTTAAAGATAACTTTGACATTTTGTTTAAAGATGCCTTAGCAGCCGTTTTACCAGCTGTTTTACCTGCCGTTTTACCTGCTGTTTTACTTACTGTTTTACTTACTGTTTTACCTAACCCTGCGGCACCATTTTTTTCTAAAAATTGAGACATCTCAGTCAGGTATTTATTTCCACCCTTAAACAAAGCTATAGTATTATCACTTTTAACAAAAAAAGGTTTTGCTGGGTCAGGTCCAAATCCTGGAATTGCAAACCACTCTCCTACTTTTTTACCTGTAGTTTTTTCATTCGAACCAGTTGACTTATACCATACTAAATTTTGTCCATTTTCCATAGTAACCTCTATTACTTCTCTACCTCCAACATTAGATTTTTTTAAAATTTTTAAATTCGATGGATTGAATGTTTTAGGTAATCCTTTGATTTTGGGTGAAAGTAACTTCATAGCGTTTTCTACAAAATAGGTTCTAACTAAACTTGAATTTGGGTCAACATCAGCTTTAGAACCAGGTGGCATACCAAATTGATTTGATTTCACAAAATTTACATCTGAAAGTTGTTTAATAGATTTCTCAGCACCTTCTTTTCCCGTTTTACCTGTAAGTTTTCCTAATATAGATTTAATTCTTGTACTAAATGCGGTAAAAAATCCTGATATTTTACCTGCGTACTTTCCTAATATGTTTTTGGCTAAAGGTGATTTTAACGCTGCATTAATTTTGGACGGTAATTTTAACAATAAAGTATCAAGTATACCTCCAATAATTTTTAAACCTTTAACAACCGCTTTTGATGCAAATCCGGCACCTGTTTTAACGGCTCTCTTAAGTGGAGTTGCAATTGCCTGTAATGGTCCGGGTAAGACAACAAAGGCAAATGTAATGGCTGCCATAATGTATAAAGAATCTTTTTCCGCGTCACTTTTAAATTGGGCTTCAATAATATAACTTAAGGCATTTAACACATCGACAACGGCTCCTGACCCCGGAATTACGAAATCCATTCCCATTGATAAGACATCAGCACCTGTATGTAAGATGTCACTCAAAGTCCATTCTTCGTTAATTGGTACCTCGTTTCCGTTAATTGCGTTATAAGCCTTTCCTTCATAGACAACATATTTGCCATCTGAAGTGAATAGACATTTTTTTAATTTTTCTAACGGTTGTAAAACCTTTTCGATTACCTGTTCACATTCATTTGTGATTGCAAACATTTCTAATAAATGAAATTGGTTTTCAGTAATTGCTATTCTCATACTAATAAATACTCAAGATTATAAAAAAGGGGTTGGGGATTCCATCGAACGAAGTGAGTCCGGACCGGACGGTGACTACAATTAACCAATCTGAGTTGCGTTCGTTCCATATTTTTGATTAAACATATTCAAAAATGATTTCTCCCAAACATTCATATTACCAAACATATCAACAAGTCGGTCAATAAGTTCATCTCCCAACCATAGGGTATCAAATCGGGATTCGGTGATATCCGGAACATCATGACAAGGTTCAGGTAATTCTCCCATAAGCTCTTCAGGGTAGTCCCCGTAATTATTATAGTTCTCACCATCAACCAACTTAAATAAATAATCATCGTGTTCTCCACCGGGAAGAACAAAACCAATTGCATAGATATCACAACATACACCCCACCCACAATTAAAGTCGGCCCAATTATAATCCATATCCTCAAACCCATCAAAAGATAGATTTAGAAATTTAGAAATAACATTCGTTAATTTAGATTCGTCAATAATATATTCCATAATGATAAATACCTAACTTCCAAAAAAGGGCTGGGATTCCCCCGAACGAAGTGAGACCGGACGACGCGGTATACGAGAAATAAAAAACCCCACTACAAAGAGATGGGGTTATAATTTTTTATTAATTATCAGGATTAATCGGCATCGGTAAATCGACACCAATTCGTTTACCCGGTAGTGCCGCATCAACCTTATCAAAAAATTGTGTATTCGCCTTTACAAAATCTTGGTCATACACTGAGGCCAAAGTTGTTCCTTTTGCGATGTCAGTTAATTTAATATATGTCGCAAATTGGTCTTTCCATACACAAACCATATATGGAGTTTTAGTCCCTGTTCCCGCAGTTCCTGTACTACTATTACATAACGGATTTTGAGATGTAGGTTGTTGTTTGGCAGGTTGTTCTGTTGTCCCTGATGTTGTCACCGGATTTACTTGCTCTGATAACATTCTTTTTTCCAATCTTAAATTTGATTCTTGGATATGTCTGATTTTACTATAACTTCTATTCATGATATGATTTTATTATAAATATACCACTATGGAAAAAAAGGGCTGGGATTACCTCGAACGAAGTGAGTCCGGACCGGGCGGTATACGAATTACTTATCATCAGGTTTTGGTAATGACCTTAACACATTCAATTCTTCTTCAGTCAAAATCTTCCCATTCTTCATTAAGTTATACTTTGCCCAAAGTGGTTGTAGATTTGTATAATGACAGAGTTTATAAACATCTTCTTCAGTTTTTGCGGATGATAATGGAATAATATGGTCAATATGAATATGTTCACCCATCATCTCCCAAGACATACCTTCTGTAAATAAATTTTCAATATGGATTTTTAATGTGTCCCAATCACACCCTAATATCTTATTTGTTTTACTATTTTTTCGATAACCATTTTTCTTAAATGCTAAAACCATAGCGTTCCTTACATTAACTTTTAATCTGAAACAAATATCGTCATAGTATCTTTCTTTTTGTCTATCACGTACTCGTTTTTGAATGGATTGTCGATATTCTTTTTCTTTCCCACTTTTAGACCTTTTATCTCTAATTTTTTTTCGTTCTACAGTATGACAAGGTATACAATAATTCGGAGTTCTTTTATTATGAGATTCAAGAGAATCATATATTTTAAAGTTTTCATCAGTCATTGACTTCCATTCCCCACATTTTGCACATTTTTTTAAATTACTTTCTTTTTTATATGAACATTTACATAAATAACACGTTTTCATATCTTTTAATTTTGATAAACGAGTGACATTCACTTCTTCCACTTTCCCACAAAATTTACATTCATATTTGAACCATCTTCTTGGGTATTCTTCAGTTCCTTTAACATAATAACCTGAAAATTCTATTACTTTAAAAATTTCAGTTTCGTATCCCAACCACTTATCCTTATGTTTTTCGTGTTCTTGTAAAAGTTTTAATTCTGTTTTATTTTTTGAATTTTCAATACAGTCATTACAAACAGTACTATATGGAACTATAGTATTTTCAGGTTTTTCCAAATAATCATTTAAAGGTTTAATTTTACGACATCTCACACATTTAATTACCCCCTCATTAAATCTTTTTATTTTTAATTGGTTCCCCTGTTCCGTTTTATAATTTACAACTTTATCCATAAAATTATTTTTGACAAAGATAATATTTTTTTTTACTCCACCAAACATACTATGAAAAAAAAGGGCTGGGATTAAACCGAACGAAGTGAGACCGGACGACGCGGTATACGAATTACTTATCAGCAGGGATATTACTTAACCACTGATTAAAATATCGTGAAGTATCCACATGATTTAATCCAAATAAATTTCTCGCACTATTGTATAACTCAGACTTCATAGATATTCTACTAACACCATGCGGTCTCGACCCCACCTTAACCCCATTCACAGTATAATCATAAGTAAACATCTTTAACCCCTTCATTAAATGAGTACTACGTTTCGATACAGTTAAGGAGGGGTTATCACCAACCATAGTATTAAGATATTCATAAACCAATTTCTCCATATACTAATTCACAAATTTCATTAAGTCCCCAACTTTCTTTAAATTATGTTTGTCCCCAAACCAATCTCTAATAATACTTGATGTTTTATTTGGGTCCATTGAAAAAAAAGTGGATACCGTCTCAGTTAATCTTCGACCTCTAAACATAGTGATATGTCCTTCCCTATTACAAATCCTAAAAGACATTATAAGAGATTTACCCTTTTTAGAATAAAGACCATAATCATAGTACATTCCGGTCATTGAAGATTTATTGATACAATTCACCTCATCACCCAAATATTCATCCAAGAATTTGTATATCGTTTTTTCCATACTACAGATTTATTTTACCAACACCAAATTATACTTATCACAAAACCATTTCCCTACTAAAGACTGATATCTACCTTCCCCAAACCATTTCACCAAATCCAAATGGTTCTTACCTGGCACACCGACTTGTTTAATGTTTTTGTAATAAATACAAACCCCATCAATACCAATGGACTTTTCATTTTCATAGGTCTCACGATTACCATACTTAAAATCCAAGTATTCCAATATGATTTGTTCTTTTCTCATAGAGGACAAAGATAACACTATTTCCGGATTTACAATAAATTTTCCAAAAATTTTTTTTGTCATTGAAGGGGTAAAATAAAATAGGGGGTCATGTTTACAGAAAATAAAAAACCCCACCTAATTGGAGGGGTTGAATGTCTTACTTTTTACACCATCCGAAACATATTCTCCCGGAGGTTACTCTACTAATGAAATTACAAATTTCTCTCATACCAAAATTATTTAATTGTTTATCCTTTTATTATAAATATAAACAAACTCACCCGGACTGTCAACAGGTGGGGTAAATTTTCCCCAAAAATATTTTTATTTCACAGACGGGATTATCCCCCCTATATGACGTTTTGACAGTATAGTAAGGGGGGATACGGGAGGGGGGAGGGGGTATACCCCGCCCATAGGGGAGATAGGGAGTATCCCATAAGTTATCAACATGACACCTCCCCTCCTGTTAATAACTTCTAATAAAAAACCCCCACGTTATGTGAGGGTGTCAGTGTCGGTAGACCGACCATCGGAAGTATCTTGGTCATCCATGTCATCTTCAACGGGTAAGACGGGAATGGTTATGTTGTCAGTTAGATGATAGGACCCAACCATAAACCTTTTGTTATCGGGTAGTCTTAGGTCCGGTGGAATGGCGGGGGAGTTCTGAGTTGCCTCAATGGTTCGATTAACCTCTTGTGTTATTTCTCTCATCTCATCAGTGGACCCATCGAAGTACATTGTTATTACTGATGTGTAATAGTCTTCATTGTTTCTGATAGATTGTTCAATCCATCTTGCCACACTGTATCCACGTTCTTCCCCCAACTCATATGGGTTAATGAATATGTCAAGGAATAGTGCGTATTCAAACTTCTCTAACCCCGGGACATCTAATTGGACATCCTTTATCCATGGGTACTCTCTCATTAGGACCTTCCTAATAATCTTGTATGTATAGTTGTTTTCTAATTCTTCTTGTGTCATGATAATAAATACTTAATGTTATGTTAAATTATTTGGCGGGGTCATTATTAATTCGTACCTTTGTATCACTGAATCGGTAATCACTCCGACAGGGGGCGAACCGGAAGGTGGAAGAGTAGACTCCACAGCGCTTTATATTTTTTTTTATAAACCCCGCCCATTACTGAGAATATGATAATCCATCCTATAAGGTTCTGAAAATTATTCTTAATAAAATCCGGAAAAGTTTGTGGATTCCATAATTTGGTGTATCTTTGTGGTCTAAATAATAATCCTTATGAAAAAGTTAGTTAAAGCAATCATCATCGGTTACGCAATCCTTTGGTTAATAGACTCTTGTAAAGTGTGGTTCGGTGATAGTGAGATTAAGAACCTTGAAGATATTAAGAGAATCCTTAAAGAGAAACTATAATGAGAAATCTATTGAAGTACTTATTCCTCGGTTGGATTGTTGCCGGTATCTACCGTATCTTGACCGGCGGGGGAAGAAAGTAATTGTTGACACCTATTGAGAATGTCGAGCGGGGTGAAATCCCCGCCCATCTCATATAGTCCTTCTATCTTGGCATCCACACATGCCCATGAACTCATGCTTATTGGTTTCCTAACAAACCCCACCTTCACCTTCTCGAAATATAAAACCCCCTTTTGGTTGAGGTTCATATCTGAGATGGTTATTCTAATGACCCCTTCGTCTATCCTTTCTAAGTTGAAAATTAAATCTTCCATGTGTGTTTTTCTATAAGTACAGTTAAACATAGTTATGGAACGTATAAAAATAAAGTTATCCACAGGCGGGGAATGGTCCTGACGCTATGTCAGTTGATAAAAAAAGTTCCTTACTGTTAATAACTTATGACCATTTTTCTTGGTTTTGTCAAAATGTCAGGGGAGCTCGCGATAGGGGATAATCCCTTTACCCACTTTTACCCCGCCATTGATTGGGAAAGTCTACCACATTTTACCACCGATTCGTGGCTGGATATAGTGTAAAGACCACTTTTTTCCCCCTCCTGATAGTGTGAGAGGTAATTTTTTACTATGTATAAAACCTGGCAAAAAGAGTTAAGAGTAGTACAGAACGCCGGGAGTTCCCCTTAGGGAACCTATAAGAGGACTTTTATTACTTCAACGAGGGAACCGATACACTATATGACCCCCTCGTATAGACCATCTAACATCCCTTCGTAGTGGAGACAACTCATTAGTGGTAAGTAGTGGGAAAGTTACTATTCATATCATTCATGTGAGTTTTAACCTGACTATATTGATATGAAACATAACTTACTATATTATCCTCTCATTGTTCATCTCATTCTATTGTTCATTGTAAATGAACATCCTTTAATAATGAACACTCACCGGATTACTAATCACCACCTCATCTGTCTCTTCGTTTAGGCGGGGACCACATAACAGGCGGGGAGATTAGACTATTGACTATGTATAGTAAAATGTAAAATAGTAAAGGATGAAACTATGAGTGAATCCGGAGTGGAGTGAAACGGAACATAGGTATGAACGAATGGTTTAATCGTTTAGTATTTTCCCTTACTGATAAATCTTTTATATGGTCCGAGGCGTTATCCCCCGACCCCCTTTTAATTAAAAACCCCCACCATTATAGTGAGGGTTGTTTTATTTATCTAATAACATTCTAAATATTTCATCTAATATCTGTGTGGGTAAACTATCATATCTAACATAATAGTCCCCTATATGAATGTCTCCGTCGTCATCATAATAATAAACCTCCACAGATTTCCTTCCCAAATATTCTATTTGATGTAATTGACCATCTTCATCACCATAATGAATTGGCTCTTCGTCAATCTCATAAAGAGTAACACCGACGAAATCACTTTCCATTTCCTCAGATAATCTGTAAATCGTATTCTCAATAAAGTCAACCTTGTCAGAATCTGTTAAGTAGGAGTCAAGTTTGTCATAATCCCCCACCATCTTAAATGTATTCTTAAGACCGATATCATCAATCATTCTTTTAATTAATGGTACCTCATCTTCTTTAATCATCATCTGTTTGATTCTCAGTATGTTCTCTTGTAAATTCATATTAATAACTTTTTCCTGTTCCTTTATGTATTAGTTTAATACAGTCAGGTGATATATTCTCGAAGGTAACTATATGATGTTTGTAATCACCTCCATCAAAATGTTTATCTTTGTACCATGCAACCCCCGCACATTCAGTATCTATTACCCAAATGTCATCATCATAAGTAGAATCAAACATATCTTTTTCATCTAATGAATCTGTGGCGAATATGGATTCTTTACATTCTTCATCTCCACCCACGTGTTGCTGATAACAATCCCCCACCGATGTTTGTAGTCCGGTAAGTTCTATGTTCTCCCTCCATACAGGGTTTGATTTATGAACAATGAATTTCCCCGGTGTGTATTCATCACTTGCCGGAGAATATAACTCTTCCCTTAATATTCTTCTTATGGTTTGTTTTAAGTTCATAACTTAACATTATCTTTATAATACCATTGATATAATCTATCACCAAATATATCCATAATACTTGAATGTAAATTTGGGTCATAATACCCATTATCGTCTTGACAATTATTTCTTATGAAAGCGGTTATTATTATTTGGTAATTAATCCAATCAAATTGTCCTTTTCTAATAGGAATAGTTTCTTCCCCATTTTCTAATTTTGTAATATATTCATCCATACAATTATATCTTCTTTTGATATAATTTGAGGTGGTCATTTCTTCCCTTAATATTCTTCTTATGGTATGTTTTAAACTCATATCTAAATATATTGACCTAACATCATTCTAAATAATTTATCTATAGTATCTGAAGATAATACTTCATATTTTGAATAATACTTCATAGGTGAACCATTAAACTTATATTTGACAACAGACACATGGTTTTCACTTAACCCCTCTATTTGAATTCGCTTTACCCCGTCTTCTTCTATTTCAAGTTGAATTGGTTTTTGCCATATTTGTTCAAGACTAAAAAAATTACCATCATTTATTTTATGAAATTGGTCTTTAATATAATTAATCTTATCTTCATCTGTAAAGTATTTCTCCATTAAATCGTAGTCACCCACCATCTTAAATGTACTCTCTATTCCAATATCGTCAATCATGTTCTTTATAACCTTATCCATTTTGTCTTCAGTTATAACCCCGCCCATTATCTCGTGTATTCTTTCTATGTTCTCCTGTAGATTCATCTCTTACTTATTGATTAATATCTCAGTTAACTCATCAATTATTTGTCCCGGTAAATCTTCATATGGAACTCTTTCATCACCCACATTTGCGTTACGATAATAAGAGTTAATATACGCTCTATCTTTACCTAAGAATTCAATTTGTTTTACTTCATTACCATTTTTATAAACAAGAATTGGGTCTTCATCCATATCATGAAAACTAATACCACCTCTACCTAATTCTGAAACTCTATCTTTAATGTAATTAACTTTATCAACATCCGTCAAATATGGTTCAATCGCATAATAATTCCCCACCATTTGGATGGCAGTCTTCAGTCCAATATCATCAACTATTTTTCGTATAACATTATTCTTATTATCTTCAGTTATAACGCCCATTATTGATTGCATCTTATGTATGTCTTCGTATAATTTCATTATTTTGTTTTTTTTACACAGTTTGGATATTTCTTACCAAACATTGTCTTCATACCTTTTTGTGTGTATCCTGACCAACATTTTTCAGTAAGTTCACTCTCTTTCATTTCTTCTTGTTTTCCCGGTTGTTTTAGATGATTAAACCTAAACTCTATCTTTGCACCTTTTGGGTCTTGAGGTGTCCATCTGAATCTCTTACCGATATAATCTCTTAATTCACCTCTCATTTTAATTCTGATGGCATCTTCCACCTTAGCCGGAGTAAGGTCAGGAATCTCTCCCTTTAAATAGTTTTGTGGCGTATCCACTTGTCTTCCACCTTCTCTATTAACAACATCATAAATATCTATATCCACGATGGCTTTGTCATCTTCCACATCTATGTTCTTAACTTGGAACTTTATATTTGTATTTGGCACATAGTTGTCCGGATTTAATCCTCTATAACCATATGTCTTTGCCGTTTTCTTTCTCTTTGATAATTCCGGTTGAAGATTTTTTAATTTCTGTACCTTATTCTTCATCACATCCTCGTGACTATAACCCCTCTCTAATAATTTCATTTCCTCAGGAGTTAATGTGTATACACTATCGAATGTATCATCACTCCATAGTACAGGATTGGCATTACTCTTTTGTCTAGCCGTGGATGAAGAATAGTTTTGTGTTACCTCATACCACTTATCATCTTTGAATATGTAAATCGGGTACCATCCGTATGATGTAACTTTATAGTATGGAACACCTTTTGGGTCTTCAGTCCAATACCCTTCCATATTTGAACCTCTGAATGGTAATTGAGCAACTGTGTATAACTGTGCCTTTGGATTTGAAACAACCTTCCCACTTTGTTTTCTTGGGTCAACAAAGTTCTCCTTTGTTAGATTGGAATAGTCACCGTCTTTTCTATAGTTTAAAACATATAACTCCAAAACATATTGTTCAAACCCTTTAGGTATTCCAATATATGGAGCAAACTTTTTGATGGCCTCTAATAAAGATGCCCTTGTTCTATTCTTTTTCTTCTCCTCGTCTAACAACTTGAATAACTTGGAGATTACTTTTAAAGATGGCTCAGTGGATTGTTCCAATATTTTTATCATTCTTTTCATTATTAATAAATACTCTGTGAGATAAAAAACCCCGCCTATCTAATAAGGTTCAGGACCGATATTACACATTTCGGTAATAATGAAGATTATTACATATTTTGGTAATATAAATCCCTTTTTTCATGTATTTGATTATTAAGTATTTATTACTATATTTGTATCTATGATTAAACACAAACTAACTATTGTAATCCCTTCTAAGAATGAAAGTGAGATTATAGACAAAACACTTACCTTACTTAACAAACAATATAGTATCTATGGTACTCAAGTAATTATTGCTGATTGTTCTGATGATAATACCCGTGAGGTGATTAAGTCAGGGAAATACCCAAAATTAAGAATTAAAATTATCGACGGTGGTTTACCGAGTGTTGCAAGAAACAACGGAGCTGAATTGGTTAAGACACCATATGTATTATTCTTGGACGCCGACATCTTCTTACAAAACCCATTCACAATATCAAACTCGATTAAAGAAATGAAGAATAGACAACTAACTCTTCTTACAACCAAATTTAGAGTTGAAGGGTTTTATTCATTTGTATTCCCTATTTTTGAGTTTTATAGAAATAAATTTATGAAGAGCACTCCATGTGCAATTGGCGGATTTATGTTATTTAAAACCTCCGAGTTTAAAAGATTTGGAGGATTTGATAATGAAGATAAATTCGCTGAGGACTTTCATCTTAGTATGAAAGTATTTTCGCATAAATTTCATGTATCAGATGATATAGTGTTCACAACTGATAGACGTTTTAGAAAGAAAGGTTTATGGTATATGATTAAGATGGCATATCTTTCTGAAAAAAATAAATATAATCCTGAGTTCTTTAAAGATGACCACAACTATTGGGTATAAGTGTGTTGTATTGTCCGACCTACATTTGGGTATGGCGGATAGTAAACCAAAACGTATTCTTGAATTCCTTGAATCTATTAAAACGGATGTTCTTATCCTTAACGGAGATATCGTTGATATTGATGCCCTTAATCGTGGGAGCAAGTGGAAGAATAAACATATGAAAGTAGTGATTAAACTATTGGATATGTCCCGTAACACCGAGATTATTTATATCAGAGGGAACCACGATAATGATGTGAAAGATTTATATTCATCCGGACTTGGAAACATTAAGTTCATGGATGAATATATTTACATTGTTGGTGATAAAAAATACCTTGTGTTTCATGGTGATAAAATTGATATCACAACCAAATATAAATTACTTACACAGATTGGTTCCATTGGTTATGACCTCGCGCTTAGAATTAATACTTGGTACAACAAGTACAGAGAGTTCACCGGCAAACCATATTATAGTATTTCTAAAGTAATTAAAGAAAACTTTAAGAAAGCATTGTCATTCATTAATGACTTTGAGATTAATGCTTGTGATTATGCCAAAACTCTTAATTGTAATGGAGTTATTTGTGGTCATATTCATATTCCCGCTATTAAAGAAATTAACGGAATCAAATATTATAATTCAGGTGATTGGGTGGAAAACTTCTCCGCTCTTGTTCTTACTCACGATAATGAATGGAAATTAATTCAATAACTAATCTCCACCCCTTTTTATCTCTCGAACTATTTATAAATTATGAAATACATTATAACAGAATCAAAAATTAATAAATTGGTTTCCATGTATTTGGATGAACGAGATTTGGAGACATCCGATATTGGTAACGGAGAATTTAACATTACTGATGGAAAACACGGTAATGACGTTATTCGTTATGAAATCGACCACTCATTAACATACCCTGAAAAATCTTATCATACTATCGCTATTTCAGATGATTTGGTTACAAAAATTACTAAATTGTTTGGTTTAAAAAATGAGGATGCAATAAACTCAATTATAAATTGGTTCAACCAAGAATATGATTTAAATGTCGACATTCATGATTTTGAATGGTTATCGAATGATGATGACTATTATGATGATGAGGATGAAGAATACTACGACTAAGATGAAATACATTATCACTGAAAGCAAATTAGAAAGTGCCATCATTAGTTATTTGGATGAGAACTTTTACCCGGATTATGGGTGGACCGATAGTTATCAAGAAGATGTTGATAAATGGGGTGACCTTGTTTTTTTTATCAATGATGTTGATTCTTACATTTATTATGGGTGTAACGCAGATAATGAAATTATAAATGGCTCTGAAGATGGTCATCTTTATAATTATAAATGCCCTTTACTATCAATTTATCCTAAGGTTAGCCAACAATTAAACTCATTATTTGGTGATATTTGGAAACCCGTATTTAAAAAATGGTTTGAAGAGAATACCGGATTAATTGTAAACCAAATAACCGACGATTTTATTTAATATGAAGTACATTATAACTGAAAGTAGATTAAGTAATATTATATTCAAATATCTTAGTGATATTGATTGGGAGATTGCCGATTACCATGATTGGGAGTACGGAGAAATGACAAGATTGTTTTTTAAAAGCAAATCTCAATTCCCTGAAGATGCAATATTTGAAGCCTTCGATAACGAAGATTGTATTGGTGATGAAGGAGAAGATGAAGAATGTCCAACTGAAAGAGTTTTAATGGTTAATAAACCATTCTATCTTCAAACTATGGGACTATTTGGATTAACTAACATCGAAACCCACAAAATATTAATTGAGTGGTATGAAAGTTATACTCATGAAACTATTGATGATAGGTCGTTAGGTTTCATAGATTAACCCCACGAACTATTTATAAATCATGAAGTATATTATAACAGAAACACAATACAAAATTATCACTGAAACGAATAAACGAGTTGGAATCTTCCAAGAACTTATCAATAATCAATTCAAACAAATGAAGGATTTGTGTGAGAACGGTGAAGATGACGATTCTTATTATATTTGTGATTCAATAGAAAGTATCGAATACATAACCGTAACCGATGCAGAATCCATACCATCCGAATATAATCCAAAAATAATTCTTAAGATTAAAATTATGTATAATTTTATGAGATATAAAGATTACTCCGACTTCATATATGAACTACAATATTTCATTAGAAAATCAACCGGATTACCGATTGATATAAAATATGAAGTAGTTAATTTAAACACTGACCCACAGTGGTAATATAACGAAGGTAAACATTACTCCCGTCATCTTGACGAAGGTAATATAACCACCATTTTACCTTCGTTTTTTTTTGTTTAATTCAAAACTATTCCATACCTTTGTCGTATGGAAAAACTACTAATCTTATTACTTATCCGCTTGATTGTTAAGGACACTAACGAAGCAATTAAGATATACGATATTATTTTCAAAACTGAAAGTAATAAACAACCTGAGTACGGTAACGTTTCTATTACAAAACCTCAACCAAAACCTGTAACTAAAAAAGAAGAACTATTGGAGTCATTGGAATTCTTGAAGAATAAAAAGGTGAAGACCAAACAAGATAAAGAGTCCATAGATATTATTAACTCAGTATTAAAAAACATGGCGTAATGGACCATCAGATTATGAAAATGATTG
>Ga0164292_10001595_pt1 | contig 18394 bp, 33 predicted proteins | sample GEODES117metaG_FD_111486 | JGI IMG/M metagenome (GOLD analysis project Ga0164292, IMG submission 111486) | Eutrophic lake water microbial communities from Lake Mendota, Wisconsin, USA - GEODES117 metaG | ecosystem: Environmental > Aquatic > Freshwater > Lake | place: USA: Lake Mendota...
TAAAGAGTTTCTTAAAGATTGTGATATTGATACTCCATTTGATTGTATCAAAACCTACGATGCAAAAGGTTGGGACTACATGAAACGTTATGGTCACTCTGGAAATTGGTTCTGGAATGTTGCTAGAAATATGCCAAAGCCTACAATCAAGCCAAGTGATATAGACTCTCAAAGAGAGTGGGGAGATAAGTCTGATATTATTAAGTACTTAGGAGAATAGTTTTACCATTTATTAATTCTGTTTTATATTTATTCCATGAATATACTAGAACAAGCAAACGAGATCATCTATAAGAGATCTGAAGAAAAAGCCCGTCAATATGGGCCAATGCAAGAAGGTATGCAAGAAGCAGCTAAAATTGCATCATTATTAAGTCGTAAAGAACTAACTGCAGTCGATATGTATAACGCAATGATTGCATTAAAGTTATCAAGACAAGCTTACAACCACAAAGAAGACAATTTATTAGATTGTGTTGCGTATATTGCTTCACTAAATGATTATCAAAACAATGTTCAAAATGAAGATACAAAAGTTACGAAATGTAAAGACCCCAAATAGGGGCACAGAAGCATCAGCAGGAATTGATTTTTATGTACCTGAGGATTTTGAAACCGCAGTACTAAAACCAGGTGAATCAGTATTGATCCCATCAGGTGTTAGAGTGCAAGTTCCAAGAGGCTATGCTCTAGTAGCATTTAATAAATCAGGTGTAGCTGTTAAGCAAGGACTATCAGTAGGCGCTTGCGTAGTAGATGAAGATTATGAAGGAGAAGTGCATCTCCATATGATCAATACATCTGATAAAGATCAAACTATTGTTACAGGACAAAAATTAGTTCAGTTCGTTTTAATTCCAGTTGGTTACCTAGATATATTAGAAGTTGATGAATTACCAAACAGAAACACACAAAGAGGTTCAGGTGGATTCGGTTCTACAGGACTTTAAGCAAAAAATACTAGACAGAGTATTTATTAACATAGCTAAGGAAACTTCTACTCTGTCACACTGCGTTCGATCAAAAGTCGGCGCAGTTTTAGTTAAAGATGGCAATATAATATCATTTGGATATAATGGTACTCCTGCGGGTATGGACAATACTTGTGAGAAAGATGATGTCACTCTGCCCCATGTTATCCATGCAGAAGTTAATGCCATTCTTAAAGCAGCAAAAACAGGCAACTCTGTAGATGGTTCCACTTTGTACTTAACACTTAGTCCTTGTTTAGACTGCTCTAAACTTATTTTGCAATCAGGAATAAAAAAAGTTATATATTTGAATGTATATCGAAATACTCAAGGCATAGACTTTTTATCACAATTTATACAAGTAGAACAATATGGACAATAAAATTTATTCGACCCCTACTAGTGCATTTGAAAACTTATTTCATTATATTGTAGATACAGGTGAAGACTTTGCTAATACTAAAGCTAAGTTCAATGTTTCTTTTACAATCGATAATCCAGCAGATAAAGTAATTACAACTCCTAGACGTAAGTTTAACCAAGATTATGCAGAATATGAATGGGAATGGTATGTTAAAGGAGATAGAGATGCTAAACAAATTGCAGAACGCGCTAAGATATGGAATCAAATGATGATACCATATACTACAGAAGTAAACTCTAACTACGGGTACTTCTGGAATTATAATGAACAACTTAACAAAGTTATTAGCGAACTAAAAAGAAATAAAGAAACACGTCGAGCAATTGTTGTACATTACATTCTACACGAAATAGATAGATACAAATATGATACACCTTGTAATGACGTACTTAATTTCTATATCAAAAACGATAAACTACATCTCACAGTCTTTGCTAGATCCATTGATCTTGTGTTTGGTTTCTGTAACGACCAATACACATTTGCTAAACTAATGGAATATGTATCTCTTAAAACAGGATACGAAATAGGTCAGATGCATTGGTTCATTACAAATCTACATGTTTATCCTAGGCATTACGATATGTTCAACTAAACAAAAAAATAAAGGTTATGATATTCGAAACTAGAATGGCGAGAGAGCATATTGAAGAAAGGCTTTCTCAACTATCAAGAAAAACTTACAATCAATTTGTTTGGTGGAGACGCTACCAACAAAGGCAAACTCTGCACCCTTATCGCACTCTTTATGAGAAGATACTTAATGGTGATTATGAAACATCTGACTACTATTATCAGGCAGAACATGAGAACTATCTACTTGAAGATGCAACTCAGCACCTAAAGACTTATGAAGAAAAGTTAGATAAGATCAGTTTATTTAGAGCCAGATACAAAAAGCTTCATGAAGACTTCTTAAAAGAAGAAACAGAAATAGTTAAAAACATGAAGAAAGACTTTAAGAAAGAATTTAGAGTATCTGAAGAAGAACTAGACTCTATCATGGAATCTTTTGATGGTACAACATTAGAGCTCTATGAATACATGAAAGAGTTAAAGGGAATGGTTACTCAAAACCTTAAGCCTATGCCAAAAGTAACTCTTTAAAAATATTTTTTTCTTTAATTTTATTGTTATATATTTATCAAAAGAAAGGTTATGAATGTACAATTTGGAAATTCCTTTATTAAAAGTCTGAAGAGGTTAGATTGGGAAACAAGCTTTATTTATAAGGCTTATGATACTGTAGTGAAGCAACTTCCTGAATTCTTTAAGAATGTATGGAGGTTTCGCCGTGAGTTGTGGTCTCATAGATGGTGGGATCATAGCTTTACTCTAATGATGTTGAGAAAGTCTATAGAAATACAGGCTAATGGAATGCAAACAAAAGGTTATGAAGTTAAAGAGTCCAGTGATAAGAAGATAGTAAAAATGAGGAGACTCTGTCAAATTATTGATAATATAGTTGATTCAAACTATATCATGATGGCAGAAGAAATTCACGGACAAATTAATTATAAACCACTCAGATTTATAGAAACAGGAAATGAAGACTTTTATATACTAGCTGATGATGACACTCCTGAAGAGAAAGATCATCAAAGAAAAGTATATAAAGAAGCGCATAGGCTAGAACAAAAAGAGTGGAAAGAGTTTTGTGAGATCATCCATGGAAAGAAGTATAAGGAATACAAAGATTGGGATGGATCAGATCTTAGAACCTGGTGGGACTAAAATAATATACTATGTTTATAATTTACGCAATCGCTTTTACCCTACTAGCAGCACTTGTATGGCTGTGGGTAGGAGGTATTGACTATATGAAGAAAAATCACCCTGATTATAAAGGAGAGGACTTTTTAGATGAAAGAGAAGCAGTAAACAGAGTAGCAGGCAGAGAAATGCCTGATGAAAATATCTACGACGAAATATATTAAGCTACAACAATAATTAGTTATATGACCTACGAAGAAAGACGGGACTTATTACTTAAAACAATGATAAAGCAAACAGATCATTGGCTTAAAGAAGATCAATATGCAGACTGGGAAAAGAAGAATAAACCTAAGCATTCTTACACTTTTACACCCAAAAGGTATATGAGGACAAAAGATATTTATAATAAAGAATGTTTAGAACATTATTATCCACAACGATAGTTCTTTTCCTTAGTGTGTCATTAAAGGCACAAGATACAGTGAGATTGGTTCATAAAGAGTATATTACCATATTCTCAAAATCTTTAAAGTACCCTGTATTAGTTGAGTGGTGGATAACAAAAGAAAAACTGTCTTGTGACAAACCTATTCCAAGACAAGACAAGTTCGCACCAGACCCGCTTCTAATAGGACATACTGATTTAACTAATGATTATATTGGTTCAGGATATGATCGCGGCCACATGGCTCCAGCAGCCGATAATCAATGTTCAGGTCAAGATGCTATGATAGAGTCTTTTTACTTCTCTAATATGGTTCCACAATATGGACAATTAAATAGAGGAGATTGGAAAACTTTGGAGATGCGTACTAGAGAGTTGGCTAAGTCTTTAGATTCAGTCAAAGTATGGACAGGCTCAGTAGGAGAAAAAAGAAAGATAGGTAGAGTATCGGTTCCTGATAAATGCTGGAAAGTTATTTATATAAAGAGAAAAAAAGAATGGAAGGCTTATATATTCAATAATGATCAGTCTAAGGCTGATGGAATTGAAAATAATGAAGTAAAAGTAAAAGAAGTAGAAAAGTTAACTAATTTTAAATTTAAATTAAATTAATATGCAAGTTTTGTATTTCACAGCACCTTGGTGTGCACCATGTAAGATGTTTAAACCAATTGTAGAAACAGTATCTGGAGAATCAGGAATTAATATAAACTACATTAATGTTGATTATGATGCTTCTTTTGCAGAAAGATATTCTGTAACTTCGGTACCTACTTTAATCATATTAGATGGACAAGGCCAAGTAGCCTATAGAAACTCAGGAGTTATGGCAAAAGATCAACTTTCTAGAGTTTTGAACCAATTTAAATGATATTTATAAATGTTATGAAAAACCGCCTAATAGAGTTTTCTTTAAAGTTTATAATTATAGCGCAATTATTTGGATTGGCACTAGGAGTATCTTTAATAGTTTTAGAATTTTTAGGAAGAGAAGATTTAATAAGAGACATAATCAAAATAGTACTTTAATTGTTTTTGAATCCAGGTTGTAGATAAATTAAGTAAATTATTTATATACTATGGACATAAGCAAATTAAAAGGGCATATCCCTGATGCTGTTATTACACAGCTACCAGACACAATTGCTAAATTTGAATTAAACACGCCACTTCGTTTAGCACATTTTCTTGCTCAAGCAGGCCACGAATCCGGTGGATTTAAAGCAGTTAACGAAAATTTAAACTACGGAGCAAAAGGTTTATTGAGTATATTCAAGAAGTATTTCCCAACAGAAGAAAAAGCTAAATTGTATGAGCGCAAGCCAGAAAAAATTGCTAATCTAGTTTATGGAGCTAGAATGGGTAATGGCCCTGAAACTTCTGGAGAGGGTTATAGATTTCGTGGTAGAGGCTATATTCAATTAACCGGAAAAGATAATTATAAAGCATTCGATGCAGTTGTTGCCGAATCAATTGTAGATAACCCAGATTTAGTTGCTACTAAATATCCACTATTGTCTGCTGCCTGGTTTTTTCATAAAAATGGTCTTCATAAAATTGCAGATCAAGGTGCTACAGATGCTGTAGTCACTTCAGTTACCAAAAGAGTAAATGGTGGTACCATAGGTCTTCCTGACAGAATCAAGCATTTCAAAGAGTATTATAGCTTATTGAAGTAGTTTAGTTTCATAATGGTTGTACATTTATTAATTAAAAGTATAACAAGTGAGATCAAAACAATCTTTTTTTATCAAGTTGTTTAAAGACAACAATGATATTAATGAAAAGTCTGTAGTAGGCTTTTTAGCTTTCGTAATGATGGTAGGATTTGCATTAGCAGATATTGTAACCGGGTATTTAGGTAAGCCATTAGTAATTAATGATTTTATATTTGACGCATTCATGTGGTTAGTATTAGGATGTTTTGGTATAGCTTCAATTGATAAGTTTATAAATAAAAAAGCTGGAGCTAAAGAAGAGCCGGTAGAGGAGGAGTTGTAATGGCAAAGAAATCCCCAAAACCAAGACCAATGAAGTCAAGAAGAAATGGTCTTAAAGATCGTAAATTAATTGATCAAAATATAAAGGTTATAAAAAATATAAAAAACCAATTAAAAAAAGATTAATGAAAAACGTAGTATCAAAACTAATTCCTTTAGTAACTAAATTTAAAGGTAAAAAGAAAATTGTAATTATCTTATCAGTAGTAGCAATTGCCGCTGGAATATTTGCTGTTCAAAAAGGATATATTTCTGAAGAAACATTAAATTTTGAAACAATTATTAATGTTGTAAGCGATGCTTTTCCAGATACTCCTATTGATAGTGTAATTGTTCCTGTAGAGCCTATAGATACTTTAGCTATTGAAGTTGTAGATACTGTAGTAACTCAATAAATGAAAAATCTATCTAAAGAAGAATTACTAAGTAGGCTTGAAGCGATTAATCGTAGCAATGCTATCATCTATTTTGATCTAACTGGAAAAATTTTAGGTGTTAATGCAATTTTTCTACAAGCAATGGGATATGGTGCAGATGAACATGCGGAAATTATTGGTAAACACCATAGCATTTTTGTATGTGAAGATTATGCGAGGTCATTGGAGTACGAAAAGTTTTGGGATATATTAAGAAGTGGTAAATACTATCAAGGAGAATTTGAAAGAAGAAAAAGAGATGGTAGTCTTATCAACTTACAAGCAACATACAATCCCATTTATGATGAGAGTGGTACTATTACTAAAGTAATGAAAGTTGCTACTGACATTACTACGATTGTTAATAGTAAAAAACAGATAGATGCTATTAATAAGAGTACTGCAACTATTAGTTTTGATATGGATGGTTTTATTTTAGATGCCAATCCTGTGTTTTTAGAAACAATGGGTTATAAGGCTAATGAAAAAAACCAAGTAATAGGAAAGCATCATAGTATTTTTGTAACTTATGAGTATTCAAAATCAGATGAGTATAGTAAGTTTTGGAAATCCTTAAAAAGTGGTAAGTTTTTTGATGGGATATTTGAAAGAAAAAGAGTAGATGGCTCTACTATCTATTTACAAGCCACATATAATCCAGTCTTTGACAGCAAAGGAAACGTTACAAATGTAATTAAAATTGCTACTGACGTTACTGAAGCTGTCAATAGTAAAAACAAGATAGACACTCTCTCAAAAGATTTACAGATTGAGTTAGATAACTCCAAAAAACTTAAAGATGCAATTGAAATAGAAAAAAACGCTGCATTAAATGACTTGGATGTATTGATGAAGAAAAGTCAATCCGAGTTAATTAAGACAATTGTAAAAGTTGCATTAGCAGTTATTATTGGAGTAGGTGTTGTAACAACTGTATTGTATTGGATGGCAATGCTTACTGGTAAGGATACGCAGATAATTGGGTCTACTTGGTCTAACATGTTTAGTGTATTATTGACAAATGCGTTTTCAATAGTTGGAACAATTATGGGTATAAAATATGCTACTCAAGAAGGTAGTAAAGAAAAAAAATAAATAAAAAAATATGTTTTCTTCTGGTGGTTATGTAATGATATTAGGAATATTTATGGCTTTAGGGTTCATAATGGCGTCTGTTTATTTTACATATAAACTATTTGCCCAAAATACTCAAGAAATATTAGTTAGATTTATATTAATGATATTTACTGCTTTAGTTGCTTTATTTATTGTTGATAAAACCATAGCTTGGAAAATTAATTTAATATCTCCTGAGCAAAATAAAGAGTTATTTGATCTAATAAAGACGCTAGTACTAATGATCTTTAGTTATTATTTTGGCACTAAGGAGAAAAGCAGTAAGTAATAATTAATAATTTAGTAATATTAAGATATCATTTGGAATAAATTTCCAAAATATCTATTTATATGAAATTAAAAACGTTATTATTTTTACTATTCCCGGTTCTGTCATTTTCTCAAGACACACTTTTTAATCAAAAACTAGACAATATTACGATTCGTTCTGTACAAAAGAAAGAATCCAATATTGCAGTTGTTAATAGCATCAGAAATAGTTCTGTTATATCTGATGGCCTTTCTATAGAATTTATAAAGAAGACTCCCGACCGTAGTGTAGGTGACGCACTCAAAAGAGTTAATGGTGTTACTATACAGAACGATAAATTTGTATTGGTTAGAGGTTTAGCAGACAGATATAACTCTGCTATGTTGAATAAAACCATTTTACCTTCAACAGAACCTGATCGTAGAGCATTCTCATTTGATATTATTCCCTCAGGACTTATAGATAATATCATAGTAGCAAAGTCAGCTACAGCTAATTTACCCGGTGATTTTGCAGGAGGTATTGTTCAAATAACTACAAAAGATGTGTCCAATGATTTTTTCTCATTAGGCCTCGGAATGAACTACGGGGCCGTATCAACTTCCCAAAATTTCAGATTGGTGGATTATACGACCTTCCCCATAGAATTTCCATCAACATACATATACCGCACAAGCACAAACACAGAGAAAAGGAATTACACAAGTCTCATAAAGTCTCCAGACGCCAAACAATTTAAATCCACTCCTAACTTGAATGGATCTTTTTCTTTTGGATTAAAAAGAAATAAGTGGAATGTATTATTTAGTTCAACCGCAAGAAATACTTACACTCTAAATTATATTGATAGACAAGATTATCAGTCATCAACAGAATTGGCATATAAGTACAGAGATACTTCATTTACTAAAACCCAACTACTGAATGGTCTTTTCAATGTAACTTATACAGGAAAAAATAGATATAGTTTAAAAACATTATTTAATCACCAAATAGAACAATCTTATTTAACTCGTGTAGGTGAGAATTACGATAATGTTCAAGATGTAAGAAGTAATGCATCTAACAATATAATTAAAACATTAATTAATTCACAATTTGATGGCAAGATTAAAACTTTTGATTTTAATGTAGGATATAACTTAATGATAAGAAAACAACCAGACTATAGAATTAATCCAATAACTAAATCATTAGGTGTTAATGAACCTTATGCAACAGCATGGAGAGATACTTATCGTTTCTGGAGTGATATGGATGAAAATGGTTTAAATGCTAGTTTAAATAAACAATTAGGTAATTTTAAAGTAGGTTCAAGTTATATTAAAAAATACAGAACTTTTAAAGCTAGAATCTTTAGATATACTTCTGAAGATATGTTAGATGAAATTACTAATAATACAGATAAGTATTCTGCAGATTTTGATTTAGCAAGTGCATACGCTTTATATGAAGGAGAATTAAATGGTTGGAAAGTAAATGCAGGTTTAAGAACAGAATATAATTTGTTTAATGTACAAACTGCAGACTTTAGTGGTACTAGAGTAAATGTAAATAGAAAGTATTTAGATCTTCTACCCTCAGTAAACTTTTCTTATGAATGGGATAAATTTAAGTATAGGATATCTGCTAGTAAAACATTAGCAAGACCTGAATTTAGAGAGGTTGCTAACTTTGCATATTATGATTTTGTGCGTAATGCTCAATTGTTAGGTAATACTAATTTAGAAAAAACAGACATATACAATATTGATATTAAGTTAGAGTACTATCCTAAACAAGGTGAGAATATATCTGGTGCATTCTTTATCAAAGACTTTAAAAAACCAATTGAACAAATAGTAGCAGATGGATCTGTACCTTCAAATTTATTACTTACATTTATGAATCCAAATCAAGCACTATTAGCAGGTTTTGAATTTGAATTTCGTAAAAAAATAACTAGTTGGTTAGATGCATACACTAACAGTTCTATAGTTAAATCAGAAGTAATTGTTAATGGTAGAAAAAGACAATTACAAGGACAATCTAATTATGTTGTAAATGGTGGATTAAATTTCCATAAAGGAAAAAATACGATCAATCTATCATATAATAGAGTTGGTGATAGAATATCTGCAGTTGGTTTTCAAGGATACGACGATATATTTGAAAACTCTAGAGATGTTATAGATTTAGTGTTTTTACGTAAAGTAGGTAAAGGAGAAATTAAATTAGCAGTAGGTGATATACTTGCCCAACCTTCTGTTTATTATCAAAAATCAAGGGGCAGTTTAATTAAAACAAATAACGAACAATCAATTTCATTAACATTTAATTTGAATTTATGAAAAAGCTAAGTTTATTTTTAGTAATCATCGGTTTATTTGCTTGTAAAAAAGAATCTGTAGATGTACCTATCAATGTACCTACTGATAAAACAATTACAGGTAATATTACAACAACTACTACTCTTACTTCTGATAAAGAGTGGACTTTAAGAGGATACGTTTATGTTAAAGAAGGTGCTACATTAATTATTCAAGCAGGAACTGTAATTAAAAGTGATATTGCAGAAAAAGGTGCTTTATGTATTGAAAGAGGTGCTAAAATTATAGCAGAAGGAACAGCAGCAAAACCAATCATTTTTACCTCAGGAAAAATCGCCGGCGAGAGGTCTCCTGGTGACTGGGGTGGAATTGTAATATTAGGCAAAGCAAAAACTAATCGTTCATCAGAACCAACTATTGAAGGTGGTATTGGTCGTCCATTTGGCGGTAATGATGATGGAGACAATAGTGGCATTTTAAAATATGTTCGTATTGAATATGCAGGAATTGCCGCATTACCTAACTCAGAAATTAATGCACTTACTTTAGGTGGTGTAGGTTCTGGTACTGTAATTGAAAATGTACAAACAATCTATGCTAATGATGATGCGTTTGAATTCTTTGGTGGAACTGTTTCTCCAAAAAATCTTTATGCGTATGCTACAGCAGATGATGACTTTGACTTTGATTTTGGTTACACTGGAACTGTAACAAATGGTATTGCAAAACGCGATCCTTTGTTTGTAGATAATGGTGATGCTGGTAATGGTGTAGAATGTGATAATGATGGTGTGGGCTCACTGGCACAACCATTTACGCATCCTAAATTAATTGGAATGATATTAGTTGGACCTAATAATCAAACAGCATTAGCGAACCACAATCTAGGTTTAAGATTTAGAAGAGCTACACAATTTACAGTAAAGAATAGTGTTATCTATGGTTGGATGAAAGGCGGATTAAGTTTAGAAAGTAACGAAACAGCTCAAGCAGTAAAAGACGGTATATCTATATTTGAAAACAATTCAGTAGGTGCATTCAATCCAACTCAAAACTTTATTAGTAGAGCTACTACAATCTTAACTAATGATCAATTAAAGACTTTAGCTTTAGGAAAAGGTAATAAAGAGATTGATGTTATTATTCCTGAATTAGCCATGCCTACTTGGATCAATGGTTGGACTAAATTTCCTAGTAAAGGGCAATAAAAAAAGTGTCCCACTATAAAGATTAACTATATCCAATAAACAAATCTATTTTATATTTGTATTGAAACAAATCAAAATAGAAAAATGAAAAAGATGGTTATCGCTATGGCAATGCTTGTTATGCTTGCCTCTTGTGGTGGTTCTGGTGAGACTCCTGCCACTGATTCACTTGTAGCTCCTGTAGATTCAGTAGTAGCTCCAGTTGACTCTGTAAATGTAGTAACTGATTCTGCTCAATTAAATGATGCAGTTAGTGGTTCAGAATCAACAAGTAAAATTTCAACAGATAATAAAGACAATGAGTCTTTAGAAGAAGTTAAGCTTCCTTAATTTGTTGAATGGATGTCGAGGGAAACGCTCGGAAAGACTACCGTTGAAACGTCTTTTTCTATAAAATCAAATACTTATTATATGAAAGTTCTTTGTGTAAATGGATATGAAGATGTGCTTACTGAAGGTGAAGTTTATACTATAGCTCAAGTAACTACAGGAAATAACTTTCTATTAGAAGAAGTAAATGTCCCAGAAGGATACACATCATTTAACTCTAATAGATTTGTCCCTCTTATTACAAGTGATGAAGATTCATTAGATGAAACTTTTTTAGAACACAAACCTACCGCAGTATTTTACTGTGTAGATCTTTAAAATATGGGGATAACCGGTATCGATCCGAATGTTGAGGTAATACTACATGCAGGCATTTGAGTATACTGCCTTAGAAGATACTAAACAATAAACGCAGAAGAATTATCTTCTTTCACTTTCGAAGATGCAATGTCTTTCGTTGGTGCTGACTACGCAATAGCTGCCTAGTCAAACACGGGTAAGTAACCTAGGAACAGAACTACTCCGAGTATTCACGATCGACTCGTTAAATAAGGACAGTGGATTAGTTTCTTGATGTCATAAATCAAGTGGTGGAAACGACCATAAAGGTCAGCCCTACTGATCAGACTTGTTCAGATCTAAGCATGTGAGACGTTAGTATTATTGTCGCTTTCGGAGACGTGGGTTCGAATCCCACTATCTCCACAGACTGCTGTTCTTTGACATATAAGGAGAAACAAATTATGGAAACACTATCATTCGTTTTAGGGATAGCTCTTGTAGTGGTTATTGCTTTGGCAATAGTTGCTACTTATGCATTCGTTAAGGTAATTAAAGTGCAAAAAACAACAGAAGAATTAATGAGAGAAACAGATCGAAGATTCGCAGATGTCTATCAGTCAATAGCTGAAGAAAATAGACATTGTCACTCAAGAATTGATGGTTTCGAAAGAGACATCTACTCTCAATTAGATTCAAGATTAGATAAATTAGAAACTAAATTAACAAATAAAAAATAAAAATTAAGTTAAAGAACAGCAGTCAACTTATAAATAAAAAAAGCCGGCATAAACCGGCTTTCTTTTTAAATAAAAAGATTATTAATTAAGCAGCTTTTTTCTTCTCCACAATAGACCAACCAGCACCAAATAAAGTCATGATACCACCAAGTACTTCTTGAAATAGGTTCTCATCAATTAAACCTTTTGCAACGATGATACCACCAACAAAAGTAAGAGCGTGTCTGATAAGACCTAACAATTCATTTTTTTTCATTTTTAATAATTTAAGTTAACAATATGCACCTTGTGGTGCAAGAATAAATATCTTCTAAATTGATTAAAATAGCAGATTACTCTAAAGATCTAATATATCAATATCAAAAGATATTCTTATATTTGAATAAATAAAACGTTATGATACTAACTATTTACATTATAAGCATAGTTTACTGTATATACAAAATGTATAAAAGCTATAGTAAAAATGATGATCCATTGTATGCGTCTCCTGCATTAGAAACACTGGCCATATTAGTTATGGCACCAGTATTGATGGCAGTAGATGTTAGCTTTACTTGGGTAAGAAAGTATAAAGAGTATAAACAAGAAAAACAAGATAGAATTTATTAATCATTGTCAGGTGGTGAAAGAGTAGCTACACGGCATACACACCCACTCGTCTCGTGGGCGCTGAAAAACAAGATAGGTGTTTAGATATGGATTGACCACAAAGCCGGCTATTTTGTCTAATACTGAATTGCAGCATGGAGGTTCGACTCCTCCCCTGACAGCTCTTTAAACCTGGATGGCGAAATCGGTATACGCGCAAGACTTAAAATCTTGTGAGCAGAAAAAGCTCGTGTGGGTTCAAGTCCCACTTCAGGTACTAAAATAATAGTTATGCAAAACAACCCAATTGACAAATGCGTAATGTGTGGTAAAGATACACCATACAGATTTAATGATCACATTGATACTAGAATAGGATATGTTGAAGGTGCTGGTCAAGGATGCTATCAACCACATATGTGTAGCCAAGAACGTAGTAGAAGACTAATCACTATTAGTGAGGAATTAATTTATTCAACACCTAATGATCAAGAATTAGGAGGTAAAGTAAGAGAAATTTATTGGAGCTCTAAAAAAATATAAATTATGATTTTAGTATTATTTATAGTAGCTATATTATGGATTGCTTATGAAGTATGGAGGGCTCCATTAATAGATGATAATTATAACACGATAATACCAGCAAAAAAACTTAGAGACTTATTTAAAAATAAATAATATGCAGGATCAAAGAATGAAAGTCAACATAGACTTAAAAAAGACTACATCAGTAGTATGCGAAGAGTGTTCTAATACAACATTTCAAGAAGCTCTTATGCTTCGTAGGGTCAGTAAGTTTTTGACAGGTGAAATGCAAGATGGAGTCATTCCTATTGCAACATTTGTATGTACAAAATGTGGACATGTTAACAAAGACTTTTACCCTAAAGAATTAACTAATGAGCAAGAATAAGGATATATACGGAACAATAACAACGTATAATGATTCTAATAGTAGAATAGTAATTAAAACTGATTCTATTGTAGATTCAATAGTAGATAAGTTTATAGATCGTTCTAGAGTAGGTAAAGAAAAATATGGAGTTACCTTAGATCGTGAAGATTGGTCATTAGAACAGTGGATAGAAGCTGCAATTGAAGAGCATATGGATGCTATTCTATACCTTCAGAAAATCAAATCTATTATTACAGGTAAAAAGAAATAATGCCTAAACCTAATTTAAACATCAATTGGGCTACTCAAACTCCTGTATCATATTCTCAATATTCTATTTATAAGCAATGTGAATACCAATGGTATTTAACTTATATAAAGAAAGAGAGCTCATTTAAACCGTCTATCTATTTAGTATACGGTACTGCAATGCATGAAACTATACAAGAGTATCTCAAACTCATGTATGAAAAGTCTGGTAAAGCTGCAGATGAACTTGATCTAGATAAGATTCTTGAAGACAGACTTATAGAGAATTATAAACAGAGTTTAGTAGACAATAAGAATGAACACTTTAGCAATAAAGATGAGTTAAAAGAATTCTTAGCAGATGGTCAAGCTACTTTAGAATGGTTTAAAAAGAATAGATCTAAATACTTTTCTAGAAAAACATCTGATTTAGTTGGTATAGAAATTCCTATCTTACTTCCAGTAATAGATGATATTCCTGGAGTTCTTATGAATGGATCTATAGACTTTATAATATATGAAAAAGCTGTAGATAAGTATACTATCTATGATATAAAGACATCAACTAAAGGATGGTCTGATTATGAAAAGAAAGACCAGACTAAGATCAATCAGATACTTCTATATAAAAGGTTTTATTCCAAGGCAATGAATGTGCCAGAAGAAAAGATCGATGTTAAATTCTTTATAGTAAAAAGAAAAGTATTTGTTAATCCCGACTATCCAACATATAGAGTTCAAGAGTTTATACCAGCTAATGGAAAGAAAAAAGTGCAAGATGCATTTGAAGACTTCTCTAAATTTATAAGGGAATGTTTTAATCCTAATGCTAAACATAATAAGGAAAGATCATACTCAAAGAATATTAGTAGTTGTAAGTTCTGTCCTTATACAAATAAGCCTGACTTGTGCAATAAAACTCCATAAAAATATTTTTTTATTTACATATTTATTTGTATATTCTAGTATATTTATTATAAAAGAATATATGGTAAGTAAATCAAAAAGAGTTATAACGTCAGTAAAAATACCTGAAACTCTATACGAAGACTTTAAAGTAACATCTGTTAAAACCAAAATAAATTTACAAGATATAGTTGAAAGGGCTATGTTTATGTATCTTACAGATTCAGAATTTAGACAAAGTATTCACGAACAATATAATACACATTACACAGGATCAACTTTAATTGAAGCAATAAAATAAGTTACACATGATAAATGGTTATATCCCTCAATCAGAAAGAAAAAAGATTCTTTTTCTTTGTGATGATATTAGAATGACAAGCGGTATTTCTACAATGGCTAGAGAAATAGTTGTAGGAAGTTCACATGTATTTAATTGGGTAAATGTAGGTGGTGCAATTAATCATCCTGATCAAGGTAAGAAGTTAGATATATCAGCAGATACCAATAAACTTATGGGTATAAATGACTCATCAGTTTTTATCTATCCTACTAATGGATATGGAAGTCCTGAATTGATTAGGCAGTTAATAGAAGTAGAAAATCCTGATGCTATTATGTTCTTTACAGATCCTAGATACTGGGTTTGGTTATTTCAAATGGAAAGTGAAATTAGAAAAAAGATTCCTATGGTATACTTAAATATCTGGGATGATCTTCCTGCTCCATTGTATAATAAATCGTTCTATGATTCTTGTGATACATTAATGGCTATTTCTAAACAAACTCTTAATATCAATAAAATGGTTTTAGGAGAAAATGTAAAAGGAAAAATTCTTAAATATGTTCCTCATGGAATTAATGAAAAAATATTCTATCCTATTACTGAATTTATGCAACCTCAAAATGAGGCTCTAGAAAAAAAGAAGAAAGAAATATTTGGTAATTTCAATCCTGAGTTTGTTGTATTCTATAATGCCAGAAATATTAGAAGGAAGTGTACTTCCGATTTGATTGCGTCGTATGCTGTATTCTGTGATAAAATAGGAAAAGAAAAAGCTAGCAAATGCGCATTACTAATGCATACTCAAAGAGCTGATGAAAATGGAACAGACTTAAATGCGGTTGTAGAATTAATCTGTGATCCAGAATATCAAAAAGTATATTTCTCAGATGCAAGAATTAATGCAGAGGAAGTAAATTTACTTTACAATATGTCTGATGTAACTGCATTAGTATCATCTAATGAAGGTTGGGGACTTTCCCTAACAGAATCTATGATGGCAGGCAAAATGATTATTGCCAATGTTACTGGCGGTATGCAAGATCAAATGAGATTTGAAGATGAAAATGGTAAGTGGATTGATTTTGATGATAAATTCTGTTCAAATCATTTTGGTAAATATAAAAAGCATGGAGAGTGGGCATTGCCTGTATTCCCTACTAATATCAGTATCGTAGGATCTATACCGACTCCATACATTTATGATGATAGATGTGATTTTAGAGATGTTGCTAAAGCAATAGAAGAATGCTATAACTTATCACCGGAAGAAAGAAGCCGAAAAGGTATGGCAGCTAGAGAATGGGTATTATCTGATGAGTCTATGATGAGCGCAGCTCACATGTGCGATAATGTTATATCTACTATTAATCAAAGCATTGATACATTCAAACCTAAAAAGCAGTTTGAATTAATTAAGACAGAAAAATTAGAAAGAAAAAAAATTGTACACCCTTTAGTTTATTAATATGAAACAATTGTGCGTAATTAGTTGTCCTATCGACACATATTCAGGTTATGGTGCTAGATCTAGAGATTTTGTTAAAGCTTTATATGAATTAAAAAAAGATGAGTATGAAATTAAAATCATATCTCAACGTTGGGGAGTTACTCCTTGGGGATATATTAAAGATAATAAAGAAGAATATAGTTGGTTAGAACCTCTAGTACTACAAGTTCCCCAATTACCAAGACAACCTGATGTTTGGATTCAAATTACTGTACCTAATGAATTCCAACCTATTGGAAAATACAATATAGGTTTGACTGCCGGTATTGAAACCACAATTTGTGATCCTAGTTGGATAGAGGGAGTTAATAGAATGAACGTAACTCTAGTATCCTCAGAACATTCTAAAAAAGTATTTCAACAATCTACATTTGAAAAGAGAGATCAACAAAATCAAATTCTTGGAGTAGTTAAACTTGAAAAGCCTGTTGAAGTTTTATTTGAAGGAATAGATTTAAATAAGTACTTTCATATTGAAGATGAAGATCTTGAAGAAACAGATGTAGTACTTGAACTAGATGAGATTAAAGAAGAGTTTTGTTTTCTATATGTAGGACATTGGCTTCAAGGAGAATTAGGTGAAGATAGAAAGAATACTAGCTTGATGTTAAAAACATTCTTTGAAACATTTAAAGATAAGAAAAATAAGCCAGCATTAATAATGAAAACATCTGGAGCTGGATCTAGCGTAATGGACCGTGATGATATGCTTAAAAAAATTGATTCTATTAGAAGTATGGTTGATGGGGATTTACCTAGTGTTTATTTACTTCATGGTGAATTAGATGACAGAGACATTAATAATCTTTACAATCATCCTAAAGTTAAAGCGATGTTCAACCTAACTAAAGGTGAAGGATTTGGTAGGCCATTATTAGAGTTTACACTTAGTAAAAAACCAATCATAGTATCTGGTTGGTCTGGACATGTAGATTTTCTTGATCAAGAGTTCTGTTGTTTAGTTGGTGGAGAGTTAAAGAACGTTCATCCATCGGCACAAGTACAAAATATGATATTAGCAGAATCTATGTGGTTTAGTCCTGATATCAATCAAGCAAGTACATATTTAAAAAAGGTATATGAAAAGTATTCTAACTATGAAGAGACTGCAAAAAGACAATCTCACATATCAAGAACTAAATTTTGTTTTGATGAAATGAAAAATTTACTTGCTACTTACTTAGATAGAATTCCAAAACAAACTCCTATTCAACTTCCTCAATTAAAGAAGATAGAACTTCCTAAACTCAAAAAAGTAGACTAATGACATCAAGTGAATTTATAGTATGGCTTAAAGGTTTTACAGAAGCGTGTAATGATTTTACTCCTACACCAAAACAATGGGATCGTATTAAAGAAGTATTGAATGAAGTACAAGATTATAATGACAATCCAGGTATAGATGTAGAAATAGACGATTGGTATAATAAACCAGGTACTAATCTTTTTACGCCTAATGGAACACCGCCAAGTTGGTTAATATCAGGTAGTACTGGAGTTTTAAATACTGGGATTAGTAATTCAACAGCAACTAATTTACCTAACAACACTAATGTAACTTATACTACTAAACATCAACTCAATGACTGATAATTTAATAACTTGCCCAAAATGTAAAGCTCCTGAATCTTGTTACACCCAGCCTGTAAATGAATTTCACAAAGCTTACGTTTGTCTATCTTGTGGTTTTCAAACAAATGATTTAATGCGTGAAAGTGAATTTAACTTTGAAGAA
>Ga0164292_10001596_pt1 | contig 18393 bp, 21 predicted proteins | sample GEODES117metaG_FD_111486 | JGI IMG/M metagenome (GOLD analysis project Ga0164292, IMG submission 111486) | Eutrophic lake water microbial communities from Lake Mendota, Wisconsin, USA - GEODES117 metaG | ecosystem: Environmental > Aquatic > Freshwater > Lake | place: USA: Lake Mendota...
AACCACAATAACAATTTGATGATGTCACACCCGATGGTTGATATACGGGGATACAATCCGCACCCGTTCCTCCCGTTATAGAACATCCACAAGTGTGCATGCAGGTAAGTCCTGAGGTTACTCGAGTGTAACCGGTATCAGAAGATGGACTACCATCGGCATAGTGATAAAATTTATTTTCGGCTCTACTTCCCATAAAAAAGAAAGTCCCTTTGTTGTCTGGATATCTAGCATTAAGACCTACGTTTGTATCTCCGGTAAATTGATATTTGAGCATCAATTCTACAGACCAACCCTGACTTACCCTAGTAGGAAAAACCTCATAATCGTAGCCCTGTAACTTATAGAAACCTTGAAAAAACCCACCATTAAGTTTTGCAACAGTTCCAATGTCACCACCAGCATCAACATAAGATAAATCGTATTCATATGAATTATCGTCCCATAATCTATTTGCTGGTGTTGTATTACCAGAGATTGGATGCATTTTAAATCGTCTGTCGTAGATGTATCTGTTGAATGTCTCGGCTGTGGTGGTATACAAACCAGTAAATGCTGTCATGGTAATACCAGACATTTCTTTGGTTAAACCATTGTCTATTCCCGTTAAACCGACATCACAAATTTCTGTTGTTATTGGACAAAAGTTTGGGTCAATATCGGTTGGGTTATAAAAGTTTTCAGAAACAATTGTGTCATATCTAAAATCATCAACCAAAGGAGAAATCGTTGTGCCAGTAGAGTTGAAATCAAACTTAAATGGCATTCTGTTACCATCATCTTCAGCAATCAATAATGGAGAAAAAATAACCTCCTGGTTAAAATCCCGTGCGTCATCAGCCAGACAGAAATCTAAAATTTCGTTGACGGGTTTTAAACCAATTTTCCTGTAATTGTATTGATTGATATTTTGGTATGACATAAACTAATGATAAATACCTTTCTTTTGAGTATTTATAGTAAAAAAACTATGCTGAAATTAAACGAGGAATATTTCGGTTCTAATTACTACTTCCTTCTTAGAGAAAAAAAGGATGGTGGTCACCTGTGGTTTTCAGTTGCTAACACCATCACAGAGGCAAGAAAGAAAGATGAGTATGTTAAGGTACCTAAAGACAAAATTGAAAAATTAAAGCAACACCTCGAAAAAATTATTAAAAGCAAAAAGAAAAAATCCACTGAAGATGTAAAAAGTGAGGTGGAAGAAATTGTAAATTCTGATGGTACATTATCCAATTCTAATGTACCCATTTTAGACCCAGCTGTTACTCCGAGAAAAACTATGGACCAAACGATTCAAGCAACCAGACAACCCGGAAATTATCTGGCATGGAGCTATCGCGGTGGAAGAACATATTATTCTGAAAGTGAGGTCAAAGAAGAGGATATGTCAGCCGCTTTTGGTTATGAAGAAACGAAAGATTTACCTCCTGAAGAAACAATCAAAACCTTAGAAGATATGGGTGTTGATAATCCAGTGGAAAGAGCAATTGAATTTGGTAAAGACCCGAATATATCTCAAGAGAAAAAGAAAAAGGGTAGCGACATGAAAATACGCCTACAGGAAAAGGAGTCTTTGAAAAAACTTCAAAAAGAACAAATGGCAAAAATTATTGAGGATATTTTGTTGGGAAATAAAAAGAAAAAAGATTTTGTAAAAAAAAATAATAAACCCGAAGTTTTGAGCAAGGGTGAAATTATGGATTTGATAAAAAGCAAAAGTGGTATTGAAAATAAGTCAAAAGTAATAAAATCATCAAGTGAACAGTAAGTTATATGATACCAGTATTGGTGAGGTGGTGATACCTAAAGAGGTTAAACAGCATCTTACAAATTCTATTGCCCAAGCTAAAGGGGCTGACCAAAATACTGAAGGATTTAGAAGAAACCAAGAACTTCAAAGTCAGGAAAAAATTACATACAAACAACTTAAAAGAATTAAAAACTTTTTTGATAACTTCAAAGGGAAACCAAATGAACTTCCATTTATATTAAATGGTGGTGTCATTATGAAAAACTGGGTCAACAACACCTTAACAAGTATGAGAAACAACACTCAAACAAATCAACAAAATACCGCACCAGAAGACCCTACAATTACCTCAAATGATTTGAAGACAAATGTAAAAGATTTAGCCAGACCGTCTAAGGAACATAAAAAAACTAGTCAACGTCACCCAACAGCAACATATGAACAAACGGTGGTTGAAAGTCTCAAAAGGATAAACGAATTAATATCAAAAATTTAAAATGGCAAATAATCCAAAAGTTTATGAACCGTTAGATTTGTCGCAAAGCGAACAAAACAATCTAACCGCAATAGCCGAAATTGAAAGAAAAAAACTAATAACTAGAAACGACTTTCAACAAGGGGCCGACGAATATGGTGTAAACAACCCTCAAGCATTAGCTGATGGTGATGACATGGGTAGAGGTACCGGTGTTTACTTAGATGTGTATAATAATTCTGCGGGGACAAACCTTGACATTGCAGAAAGAAAAGACGACATAAAGATTAACAAATATAATCAGTTTAAAACATACCCAAACTTCTAATGAAATTAACCTCCGTCTTTAAATCTTTGATTTTGGAAATCGCATCGGTAGATTCGGTTCGGAAGTCTATTGAAGACAAACAAAAAATCATAATGTATTATGATGGTGATGAACCTGGAGGTAAAGGTCTAAGACTTATTGAACCAGTAGCCTTGGGTAGAAGTAAAAAAAACAATCTTGTTGTTCGTGCTTGGGATGAAGAAGGCGCATCACATAGAGGTTATTTAGGCACTAGACCGATGCCAGGGTGGAGATTATTTAAATTAGATAAAATAGTGTCATACAAACCTTCCGGAGAAAATTTCAACACACCAAGACCAAATTTTAATTCAAATGGTGACAAAGACATGACAAGCATTATTATTATAGCAAAATTCTAGAACATGGACTTAGAAAAAATTATGAAATCCAGAGCCATTATGGACAGAGTCAGTCAAATGGATGGCGGTGAAAAACCAAAATCTAAAATGGCTCCTATTATGGAAGACTTTGACACACCAAGCGTAAAGTATAACATTCCACAGGATATGTTAGCTGAAGCGCCCCGCACATCACAAATGCAACAAATGGCTGCCCCTGCAAGTCAATTTATGAATAAGCCATACCCAGTTGCATCATCAGATGCAATCAAAAATTCAAAGTTACCTGATGCAATAAAACGACTCATGATGGAACACCCTATTGAGCAACCAACTTCTATGGGAGGTTCTGTAACACTTTCAGACGACTTAGTTGAGAGAGCCTCTAGATTAATGGGTAAAAACAAAAAAACGGTAACTGAGCAAGCAATCCCACAATACGAATCTAACAATTTAAGGGAAGTTTTAAAAGAAGTTGTTCGAGAGGTACTTGCTGAAAACGGTTTGATTATGGAAAATGCTGAAAAATCAAACGAAAGTTTTAAGTTCCAAGTTGGAAAGCATTTATTCGAAGGGAAACTTACAAAGGTTAAAAAGATGCCCTAGCACTTTTCATTTGCTTATTGAGTTCTTATATTTTATAGAACAAAAAAAAGACAAATGTCAAAAATTAATGTACTTGTAGTCCCATCAGATAGATTTGGTGTTGGAAAATTTCGTTCTATTGAACCTCACATATTTTTACAAAACAAATTTCCAGAAGATTTTCATGTCGAAATCGATTTGAATCCTCCAATGGATGATTTGAATTTTTATAAAAAATTTCAAATTGTTGTTTACCACCGGAGTATTACCAATGATTTTGATAAATCATATGAATTGGTGGAAAAACTAAAAGCTGAAGGTATTGTAACAGTTTGTGATATGGATGATTATTGGAACCCAACCAAAGACCACCCAATTCACGATATTATCATGTTTAATAAAATTAACGAGAAAATTGTTAACAGCATTAAACAATCTGACTATATTACAACAACAACACCCCTTTTTGCAGATGAAATAAGAAAATATAACAAGAATGTTTTTGTATTACCAAACGCAATCAATCCTGACGAACCTCAGTTTAAAGAAACTACACCCCAATCAGAAAAACTACGTATTGGTTGGCTTGGTGGTTCATCACACTTAGCAGATTTGCAACTTTTAGATAGTTCTTTTGCAAAACTAAGTACAAACCACAAAGATTTACAATTTGTAGTTTGTGGATTTGACACAAGAGGTACAATTACGGAAATCAACGGACAAACCGGTGAACACAAAAAAAGGGCTATTAAACCTGAAGAAACTGTTTGGGCAAGGTACGAAGAAATTTTTACCCAAAATTATAAGTATGTAAGTCCGGAGTATGAAAAAGTTCTAAAAAAATACGCTCAGGAAGAATATCCTGAGTTTATTAGTGAGTCATATAGAAGGGTTTGGACCCTACCTGTTACATCATATGCTAGGAACTACGCAAAATTTGATGTATCTTTGGCACCGATTAAGAACCACATGTTTAACAAGATGAAGTCACAACTAAAAGTAATCGAGGCTGGTTTCTATAAAAAAGCCTTGATAGCTAGCGATTTAGGGCCATATACGATTGATTTGAAACATTGCTTGAAAAATGGTGAGTTTACCGATGGTAACGCTCTTTTAGTTCAGGAATCTCGAAACCATGGTGATTGGGCAAAGTATATTCTTAAGTTACTCAAGAACCCAAATCTTGTAACAGATATGGGTGAGCGACTTTATGAGACAGTTAGTAAAAAATATGATTTAAACATTGTAACTGTTGACCGTGCTGAGTTCTACAAAAGTTTAATTAAATAATCCAAACAAAATGATTACAGTACCAACTCAAAAAATCTTATTTCTTGACATAGAAACCGTAGGTCTTGAAAAAAACTATGATGATTTGGTTAAAAACCATCCTAGAATTGCTGACCAGTTTGACAAATATTTTGATTGGTTTTTGAAACGTTTTCCTGAAGATAAGGAAATTACTGAAGACCAGAAAAACATTGTTTTTGCAACTCGGGCAGCTCTAGTTCCTGAATTTGCGAAAATTGTGTGCGTCAGTGTTGCATTCGTTACAGAAAATGGACAAATCAAACGTCAAACATTTGCCGATGATAATGAACATAAACTTCTTCGTGAAGTACAAGTTCTATTGGATAGAACAGGAAAGTTAGACTTTTGGTTGTGTGGTCACAACTTGAAGAATTTTGATATCCCTATGATGGCAAAACGTATGCTTATTCAGAGTATTTTACCACCTTCGATTCTTCCCGCGTTCAACACAAAGCCATGGGAGATTAGAGCAATTGACACCAAAGAAGTCTGGCAATTCGGTGCTTACACCTCAATAGGGTCACTTGACTTATTGTGTGCCTCAATGGATGTCCCATCACCAAAAGAGGGAGAAGTAGTTGGTTCTAAAGTTCATGACGCATATTGGAATAAAGGAATGCTCAAAGAAATCGCTGAATATTGTGAACGTGATGTTCAGGTCTTGGTTGATGTAATCTTAAAATTAAAATCTTTAAAGTAATGTCAGAATTCGAAAATGATGATTTGCTAGACGCAGAACTTCAAAAGCTTCTTAATACCATTGAAAGTTTAACGTTTGACCCAGAGGGTACAAATGAAGATGATATTGAAACTCAAGAAATGAATAAAGAATTGTCTGAACTAGACAACTTTATGAATCAGGAGCTTTTTAAAGTTGAAGTGTCATTTAAAAAACTACACCCAGATGCGGTGGCACCTAATTACGCTTATGGATTAGACTCTGGGTTTGATTTATTCTCAGTGGAAGAAATAGGTATGCTACCATTTGAGCGTAAGTTAATACCAACTGGTTTGTCTTTTGATATTCCAGATGGTTGTGAAATACAAGTTAGAACAAAAAGTGGATTAGCTATTAATCAAGGTCTTATGGTGTTAAATAGCCCTGGGACTGTCGATAAAGGATACACTGGCGAAATCAAAGTAATTTTGATGAACATGAACAATTTTGCTGTCACAATTAAAAAAGAACAAAAAGTAGGTCAAGCAGTATTATGTCCCGTGTTCAATGGAAACAAAGTAAAATTCGCAGAAAAAAATGAATTAGGACTTTCAGACCGTGGAGATAAAGGATTTGGTTCAACAGGTATTTGAAGTTATGGAAAATGTAAGTCCAGTTTTACCTGAGGGTGTAAAAAACTATCTTATTGACATCGATGGTACAATAACTGAGGATGTGCCCAATGAAGAACCAGAAAGAATGTCTACGTGTTTACCCTATGAAGGTTCAGTAGAAATAATAAATTCTTGGTTTGATGAAGGTCACATCATCACTTTTTTTACTTCCCGAACAGAAGAACATCGTGAAGTCACCGAAAAGTGGTTTAAAAAGTTTGACCTAAAATATCACAACCTTTTGATGAACAAACCACATGGTGGAAACTACCATTGGATAGACAATCATATTGTTAGAGCCACTCGTTATAACGGAAAATGGTCAGCAATGACCAAAAAAATTAAAACAATCGAAGTATTTGAATCATGATTACAATAGGTTACTCAACTAAAACTCATAAACCTGAACTAATTGAATATTTCAAGAAATCGTCAGGTAACTCAAATCATGTGGAGGTTATTGAAAAAATTAATCAGGGAGATAAATCTCTTTCACAAGTTTATAATGAAATAATAAATGAAGCTAAAAGTGATATTGTAATACTTTGTCATGATGACATATATTTTGACACACCCGCTTGGTATTCAAAAGTTCAAAAAAGTTTTGAAAAAAATGATTTTGGAATCTTAGGAGTTGCAGGAACTACTCATTTATCACAATCTGGAATGTGGTGGGAAACAAATAGAAGAAAAAATATGGTTGGCATTGTTAATCATGAAAGTGGTGGAAAAAAATGGGAAAGTAGATATTCTTCTCCACAAGGTAACGAAATTAGCCAAGTAGCTGTTGTTGATGGTGTTTTTATTGCCATACATAAACTAAGAATTAAGAAACTTTTTGTGGAAGATTTTAAGGGATTTCACTTTTACGATTTACCCTTCTGTTTAGAAAATCATTTGGAAGGTGTAAAAATTGGTGTCACAACTAATATTAGAATCACACATAAGTCAATAGGGCAAACTAATCAGCAATGGGAGGATAACCGAAAACAATTTATTGAGAACTACGGGGAGGTATTACCAGTCAAAATACCTTTTGATGAAAAAAAGAGAATGAATGTTTTATTATCTTGTTTATTTTTTAGAGGCTTTACTGGTTCAGAAGTTTATGTTTATGAATTAGCTAAATCTTTAGTAAAAAACAATTGTAATGTTACAGTTCTTTCGCAAATAGGGGGACCTTTAACAGATTTAGCTCGAAAAAATGGTATAAAAGTAGTTTCATTTGAAGAAGCTCCAGGTTTTAAAATTGGGGATGGTAAGTGGATTGTAACAGGTCCTGATGGAACACAACAAGTTTCGAGTCCATCAACTCTTTATAAGATAGGTGAAGTTGATTTTGATATAATTCACGTACAACACAAACCTGTCGTGGAACGAATCATATCGTTATACCCCAATATCGACAAAGTATGCACAATACATTCTGAAGTAATGTCAAAAAATTTAGAAGACCCTGTTGAGCATGAATCAATTAAAAAATACATAGCAATTAGACCGGAAATCAAAACACATCTAATTAATAATTTCAACATAGACGAATCTCAAATTGAGATTATTTATAATCCGGTAGATGAAAACAAATTTAAAATTAAAAATTCTCAAGATAAAAACTATGTTTTATTTGTAGGTACCGTAGATTATCTTCGTCGAGAAAGTATTTTGGACTTGATTGAATACACTGAACAAAATAATAAGGAGTTATGGCTTGTTGGTGAAAATCATTCCGAATACCTAGAATCAATACTTTTATATCCTCATGTTAAACATTTCCCATCAACTTGGGAGTTGAATACTTTTATAAGTAACTGCAGTGAAACTGCGGGTATACAACTAGGTAGAACCACAATTGAAAGCTGGATAGCAGGAAAAAAATCATGGATTTATAAAGTAGATTCTAACGGATTTATTTTATCTAAAGAACTCACAAATCCACCCGAAGACTTAGAAAAATTCTATTCAATGAATGTGGCAAAACAAATAAAAACTGAGTATCTTAAAATACTATCCTAAAAAATGACTATATTAACAACCGCATACAACTGTGAAAAATTTGTTGAAAAATGTTTGTATAGTATAATGTCCCAACAATTCAAAGATTTTCACTGCTACATTTTTGATGATGTATCAACAGATAACTCAAACAAAATTATTTCAGAGGTTATTAAAGATGACAAAAGATTTACATTAATTAGTAATGAAAACAAACTTTATCAACCGGGAAATTACGACTTAGTAATTAGAAAAATGAATCTATCAGATGATGAGATTTGCGTAGAAGTTGATGGGGATGATTGGTTACCAAATTCAAAAGTTTTTAATTATATCAACGAAGTTTACAAGGATGAAAGTGTATGGATGACTAGTGGTTCTTTTATTTATCACGACGGAAGACCAGGTTTTGCAAACCCACCTACTACAATTGAAAACTTAAGAAGGTTACCATTTACTCTTTCCCATATGAGAACTTGGAAATCTTGGTTATGGAAAAGGATTGAAGAGAAGGACCTTAAAGATGAAACCGGTAATTATTGGTCGGTTGCCGGGGATTTATCTTTCATGTTTCCAATGTTAGAAATGTCTGGTTTAGAACATTTCAAATTTATACCAGATAAACTTTATGTTTATAATGAATCAAATCCATTAAATGACCATAAAGTTAACATGAATAATGTTAATCGCGTGGTAAATATAATTAGAAATAAACAACCATATAAATTAATAGAATAAATTTAATCTTTAAAAGATTAGTCTAAACATTATATTTTTTTCATGAAAATTACAAACCCCATCGAGCTAATAACACCTTACAGATTTGATGTCATCATAAAATATATGTATGCAAAATCGATAGTCAGAAAATTAAATACAGAAGTTTTTAAAAATTTTTACAAAGAACATTTGAGATTGTGGAATGGATTCAAGGAATATGACAACCCTAACAAAAATACATTCGAGGCATTTGACGAAGAGTTTAAAAAAATAGTTAACTCATTCCAAATTAATGGTTTTGATTCGACCATTTCTCAAATACCCGCATTAGAAGGCAAATATATTGTAAATGGTGCCCATAGATTAGCGGCAGCACTAGCAACAAATAATAATGTTGTTATTCGTGAAGCTAATATGCCTCATGATGGTCAAAAAGATTGTTCCTGGAAAAGTCATTTTAGTGCTATTGGACTTCCACAAAACATATCAGATAGAACAGCTTTAGAATATGCTAAATTAAATAAAAACACCTATGTGTTAACATTATTTCCCACTGCTCGAGGTGAATTTGAAAAAGCCATAGAGATTATTAACAGATATGGTAAATTAGTATATTACAAAAAACTAGAATTGAAAAAACATGCCCCTCTTAACTTGATGAGAGAATTTTACGCTGGAGAAGCTTGGGCAGGTGGCCCACATGACAATTGGCACGGATTCCGAATGAAAGAAGGTCTATGTTTTACTAACGACTCCCCAACATATGTTTTCCTTATTGAACTAGACCACACAGACATTGGACGTTCCGTTAAAAATGACATCAGAAATATCTATGGTGTGGGTAATCACTCTTGTCATATTAACGATACTCACGAACAAACTATAAGATTAGCCCAAGTAGTTTTTAACGAAAAAAGTTTACATCACCTTACCCACTCAACACCTGTACATTATGCTAAATTTGAAAAGGCATTGTCTAGATTTAAAAAGTTTATTATTGATAATAATTTAGATGTTGACGATTATGCAATAACGGCAAGTTCTGTGTTGTCAATTTATGGATTGCGCGAAGGAAGTGACCTAGACTATATTCACTATGATTCTGCATTAATTCAAGACCCTGAAAACATAATTCATTCACATAATGAATATGGGTTAGGATTATATCCACTAAGTTACGAGGAAATAATTTTTAATCCCGAATTTCATTTTTATTCTAATGGTTTAAAATTCGTATCCCCTAGAATTATTCGAGACATAAAAACAAAACGAAATGAACCAAAAGATATATTGGATATAAATCTAATTGATTCTATCCTATGAAAAAAATTTATTTTGCACCAACCCCTTGGTCTGGAAGTAAAGATGTTCTAGACGACTACCGGTTTCAAACTCCCAATAATTTGGGGGTGTGGGAAGATATACAAGCGACCACAAATCTAGAAGAAGCTGAATATTTAATTATCCAGGATGAATGTAGTGATAAAAATGTTTTAGAAAAATTTGAACCAAAGAAAAGATTATACTTCAATCGTGAGGCTTTATCCACACATTTAAAAAATGCCTATCCGTCAACTGAGTTTAATAGATTTAGTTTTTGGGATGGTTCCGGATATCTACCAACTCGTTGGTGGTATGGAAAAAATTGGTCAAGTGGAGGGATTAATCAAGACTATGACCAACTTTCAAAACTTGAAATACCCCAAAAAACCAAAAAAATGTCTTGCATCCTTTCAAATAAGGAAATGAATGAAGGCCATAGACTCAGAAAGGAATTTACAAAAAAATTCTTAGAGAAATACCATTTCGACTTGTATGGTTCTGTTAGTTTTTCTAATGCAAAACTAGAAAACAATGATAAATTTCAAACTCTCAAAGATTACAAATATTGTTTAGGATTTGATAACCAAGATTTTATCAAAGATTTTTTTGGAACTCCGTTTACAGATTCTCTTTTGTCATGGACAGTTCCAATATTTTGGTGTGGGCAAGAATTAACAAAATATTTCCCTGAAGGGTCTTTCATTCAATTCGATTTGAGAAAAGGAGATAGTGAAATTGAACGCTTAATTGACATTATTGAAAATGACGATTTTGAAAAAAGGATACCCCTTCTTAAAGAAGCCCGAGAAAATGTTCTCAATAAATACAATTTTTGGCCAACAATAAAAAACGTAATTGATAATGATTAATCCAACAGTTTATATCAGCACATGCGATGCAAATATTTTTGTGGTAAAATATTTCCAATATTTTTTCAACAAGTATTGGGGTAAACACATGAAAGTTAAAGTACTTGGGTTTAATCCTCCGGATTTTGAGCTTGAAGAAAATTTTGAATTTATTTCTCTAGGAGCAGAACAAGTTGGGGGTGCAAACGGGTGGTCAAATTATTTAATTGATTTTTTTTCCAGCATTGAAGATGAATATTTCGTGTATGGTCTCGATGATTTTATGATTGCTAGAAAAGTTGACGAGGAAGTTTTTGCAACAGCATTAACACTTCTAGACGAAAAGGTAGGAAGAATCGATTTACAACCTTCTTTACAATACGCTAGACCTCAAAATTTTGTTCAGTCTCATGTAAGAAAAGAGGGTATTGAATTTTTGTCATTGGTAGATTCAGGAAAAGGCACTAACTTATATCAAAATGCTGCAGCATTTTCCATTTGGAATAAAAAATGGTTTTTGAAAAATATAAGAAGAGATTGGTCCCCTTGGGATTGGGAAATTACAGGTAGCATGAGTTATGCTGATGGGGATGGATTTAAAGTTATTGGGTCCAAAGATAGGTGGGCAGTTAGAAAGTTGGAAATATTAAGTGGTCAATGGCCTAACATAATAAACACCCGAGGTATTAAACCTGAAGACCTTGAGGAAATGAAAAAATTAAGTAAATCATCAGACCGTATTACAACTTTTAAACCAATAATGGAGGAAAAATGGTATTATGAAGTTCCAGGAGGAAATTGGGAACAAACAATATTTTTCTAATACAATTGCAAAATGATTTTAGATAAGTACAAAACAATATTTTTTCACATTCCCAAAGCAGCTGGAAGTTCAATTAATAGATTTTTACTACCATTTAGTGAAGATATTTTATGGGAGGGAAAACCAGAAAGATATGGTTCAGTTATGATACGAAGACCATTGGGGGAAGACCATGGGTTTTGGGGTGAAAACTATATGCATTCGTCAGCTAGTGAAATGGTAAAATTTATGGGTAAAGAAAAATTCGATTCGTACTATAAATTTGCGGTAGTAAGAAACACTTATGAACGGATTTTGTCTTTGTTTCTGTGGGAGAGAAATTTCAAAAATTTTACACTTGAGAATGTAAAAGAAACTATACAATATAATGGTGTAAAAGGTGCCACCGAAGTTTACTATAAAAATGGTAAATTTCCTCAATCCAGGGGGGCATTGCCAATTAATTTTTTTCTATGCGATGAAGATGACAATTTGATGATGGATGAAATAATTTATTTCGAAAATTTAAATGAAGGTATCTCCAAAGTAGCCAAAAAAATTGGATTACCCAGTGATGAGTTGAATTTTCATGTAAACACTACAGACCATCAACATTACTCAACATATTATACTCAAGAAATTATTGATTTAATTGATGAGGTGTATGAACTAGAAATAAAAAAATTCAAGTTTAAATTTGAAGATAAAACCGAGAGGAATTTGAAAGGTATCCTCTCTTAAACAAAAGAAACAAATGAAAAAATATAACTTAGAAGGTAAATTAGTCCTCGTAACTGGAGGCACCGGTTTTCTGGGAAAACCACTAATAAAACATTTATTAAGTCTTGGAGCAAAAGTTCGAACTATTGCTAGAAATGAAGGAAAGTTAATCGAACTCTTACAAACTTTCCCCGAAATTGAAATTCTTACAGGTGATATTTCGGATTCTTTTGATTCACGTCAAGCAATGAAAGGTGTTAATGCTGTTTTTCATTTAGCAGCTTCAAAACATGTCGGATTAGCCGAAAAGCAGGTAAGAGAATGTGTAAAAACAAATACAATAGGCACTCTCAATTTATTGGATGCGTCATTAAATGAAAATGTCGAATTTTTTATTAGCATATCAACAGATAAAGCTGCACAGGTGGTTGGTGTATATGGTGCTAGCAAGTTATTGATGGAAAGACTTTGTAAACAATATCAAGACCTTAACCCATCTTGTGATTACAGAATCGTAAGGTATGGCAATGTATTATACTCTACTGGTTCTGTTTTATGTAAATGGAAAGATTTAATACAATCAGGTAACCCAGTAACCGTAACTGAACCCAAAGCCACCAGATTTTTTTGGACGGTGGACCAAGCAATTGATTTAATTTTTGAGTGTTTAGAAAATAGTACAAACCCAGAGCCTTTTGTTCCTGACATGAAATCCATGAGTATTGAAAACCTTTTGGAAGCTATGTATCAGAAGTATGGTTCTGATACCACAGAAAAAAAGATTAATGTAGTAGGATTGCAACCAGGGGAAAACTTTCACGAAAAAATTCTAGAAAATGGACCATATTCTTCTGAAGTTGAAGAATTTACAATCGAAGAAATTAAAAAATTAATTTAAGGTGAAAACAATAATTGAAATTGGGGCAAATAAAGGGCAGGACAGTATTAGTTTTTTGAAAGAAGAAGACACTTTTCTTCATTGTATTGAACCTGTCCCCCAACTTTTTGAGGAGTTAAAAAAAAACTTCGAGGAATATTCAAATGTTAAATTTCATCAAATAGCCATCGACAATTTCAATGGCATTAGCAAATTTGGTTTATCAGCATCATACAATGGTCCTGGTACAGAATCAAGTTACGCTTGTTCTTCATTATATGATTTTTCAAATAATATTAAAGAAACATGGGGGAATCGCTCGGATTTTGAAATGCAAAGTTATATTGATGTAACTGTAATGACTCTTGCTTCTTTTGTTGAAAAAGAAAACATATCTCAAATAGATTATCTTCATTGTGATGCACAATCTAGTGATTTGAATATTTTAAAATCTCTGGGAAATAAAATTGATATTTTAATTGAAGGGCGTTGTGAGGCATCAAACACAAAAAAACTCTACAAAAATGTTGACAATAGTTTGCATAGCATTTTACTATTTTTAGAAAAAAATAATTTCGAGGTTTTTGAACTCAGAGATGACACAGGTAAAACTATAAAGGAATTAATATTTTCTTTAGACGATGAGGGTAATAAATATTTACCACATAACACTGAGGAGATAGACGTATTTTTCAGAAAAAAAACATAAGTTTATGAATTTTACTTTTGGAATAGTAACGGGAGGAGTTCACAATCATAGAGAAAGTATCCCAGAACAAGAGATAATCAAAAGAATTAAAAAAATAATTCAAACTATACAAGCTCAAGACATCCCCAATTATGAAATAATTGTTGTCGGAGGCCCTAATGAATATTCCAATTATATTGATGTAGCACATTTTCACTTTGATGAAGCTGGTGATAATTGGATAACAAAGAAAAAAAATTTGATAACTCAAAATGCTAACTTCGACAATATTGTCTACATGCATGACTACTATTCATTAGACAAGAATTGGTATTATGAGATGTTAAAATTTGGCGACAATTTTCAAATTTTAATGAATCAGATTTTAGATATAAATGGTAATCGATATCATGATTGGGAAGTTTTAGACTTTTTTACTTCAGGAGAAAGTTTATTACCATATGAAGAAAAAACCCTTAGTAAATTTCAATACATTAGCGGCGGATTCTGGATTGCAAAAAAAAATGTTATGGAGGAGTTTCCATTAAATGAGTCATTGAAATGGGGGCAAGGAGAGGATGTAGAATGGTCCCAAAGAGTAAAAAGTAAATTCGATTTTTCTATTAACCCAAATTCAATAATTAGATTATTAAAACCAAGATTTATTGGTGATGAAAGAAAGATATTAACTCAATCACAAATAAATCAGCTGAAAGAAAGGTTATGTCAATGAAAATCGCTGTAGTTTTTTATGGTAAATTTACAGGTAACAATATTAGAGGGGAACTCCAAGGTTGGGAAGAATCATTCACTTACTTGAAAAATAACATACTTGGAGAAAATGTTGATATTTTTTTCCACGGTTGGGACGACAATGAGGTCGAAAGTAAAAAATTGGTCGATACCCTTAAACCCAAAAAATATATCCTTGAAAAACAAATAGATTTTAATCATCCTCACCAAAGTCATAACTTTGTTCCACAAGGCCCTTGGGAAACAAAAAAATATATTTACAATAATTATTCAAGGTTTTATTCAATAAAAAAAGCAGTTTCTATTGTTGAAGAAACTTATGATTTAATTTTATTAACAAGATTTGATACAATTTTTTATTCACCATTTCCATTTAATGAAATGAATCCTGAAAATTTTTATGTAACAAACTGGGTACATAATGAGTATGGTTATGGTTTTAATGATGCTTGGTTCATTTCTGGTTATAAAAATATGGTGAATTTTTCATTAATTTTTGACAGATTGGACGAATATTATAATTTAGAAAGTGATTACGTTAATTTTTTAAAAAGCAAGGGACTTACTTTAGAAAATCTTCCTTCGGGTCATGTAACAACAAAATATAGGACTTTAGAAATAGGTCTCGAAAATAACACATACACTTTCGGGGAGATGGGTATAACTTGGGATTTAATACGATATAAAGACTTTAGAAACAGCTCTTTGAGGGTTAATAAAACTTTCGATGAAAAAATTTGTAAACTATGAAATTAATTTCTCACAGAGGAAATATAAATGGTAAAAAAATAAACGAAGAAAACCGACCAGAATATATTGATAATGCTATTTTGCAAAAATATGATGTTGAAATTGATATCTGGATAATAAATAAAATGTTTTATTTGGGACATGATAAACCAGAATACTTAATCCATCAAGATTGGTTAGAAGAAAGAAAAGAGAAACTTTGGATTCATTGTAAAAATATTGATGCAGTTGAATGGTTTTCGGAAAATATGACTTTTCATTTTTTTTGGCATCAAAATGATACTTTAACTCTTACTTCGAGGGGATTATTATGGGTTTTTCCCGGTAATCAACCTATAAAAAATTCAGTTGCAGTTCTACCTGAAATCGAAAACGAAAATGTTGAATCTTGTTTTGCAATCTGTTCTGATTATATTAGTAAATACCTATGATAAAGTTAGTTATTTTTGATTTGGATGGTGTTTTGGTGGATGCAAAACATATACATTATGATGCATTGAATGAAGCGTTAGGTGACCAATACAAAATAAGTTGGGTTGAGCACCTATCTACCTACGATGGTTTGAAAACGAACCAAAAACTAGAAATGCTATCAGAAAAAAAACAACTACCACATTCAAGCCACGATGAAATCTGGAAGAAGAAACAGCAAATTACACATCAAAAACTCAAAAATTTATCATCGAGTGAAGAACTCAAAATTTTGATGGAATTTTTGAGTGAAAAAAATTACAAAATTTCGGTTTGCTCAAACTCTATTAGAAAGACAGTTGTGACAGTCCTTTCCAAACTAGGGGTGATTGAATTTATCGACTATATCATTTCAAATGAAGATGTAGAAAATTCAAAACCTCACCCAGAAATGTATTGGAAAGCAATGTCGAAAATGAAATGCTTACCTGAAGAGACTTTAATTGTTGAAGATTCTCCATATGGATTACTAGCAGCAGCACGCTCAAAAGCACATGTTCTTAGAGTTAAGAATCCAAAAGAAGTAATTTTACAAAATTTATTAAACAAATTAAATCAAATAGATATGGGAGACCTCTATGACAAACCCAAGTGGGAGGACAAAAAGTTAAATATATTAATACCAATGGCTGGTGCTGGAAGTAGATTTCAGCAGGCAGGATATACCTTTGCTAAACCATTGATAGATGTTGAAGGTAAACCTATGATACAACTTGTAGTTGAAAACTTAAATATTGAAGCTAATTATATTTTTGTAGTTCAAAAAGAACATCGCATAAAATACAACTTGGATACTCTTTTAAATTTGATAGCACCAAATTGTAAAATAGTTGAAGTTGATGGAATTACTGAAGGTGCTGCATGTACCGCTTTACTAGCGAAAGATTTTATTGACAATGAAAATCCATTGTTCTTTGCTAATTCAGACCAGTTTGTGGAATGGGATTCAAATGAATTCATGTATAAAATGAATGAAACCGAAGCAGATGGCGGAATCGTTACTTTCAAAGCCACCCACCCAAAATGGAGTTTTGCTAAAATTAATTCCGAGGGATTTGTTACTGAAGTTGCGGAAAAAAATCCAATTTCGGATATTGCAACTGTTGGATTTTATTTTTGGAAACATGGTTCAGATTTTGTAAAATTTGCTGAAAAAATGATTGAAAAAAACATCAGGGTGAATAATGAATTCTATGTTTGTCCAGTTTTCAATCAAGCAATAGAGCACGGAAAAAAAATAAGAACATTTGAAATACCCAAAATGTGGGGTCTAGGCACCCCGGAAGATTTAAATGTTTATTTTAACAGAAAAAAAAACTAAATTAAACTATGTCACAATATAAGATACCACAATTTCAACCTTATCTTGATAATCAAGAATACGAAGCAATAAAATCTTGTTTTGACCTTAATTGGATTACTGAAGGTCCAAAGTCAAAAGAGTTTGTTGATAAACTACTTAAAATGATGGGAGTAAAATATGGTGTGTTAGCACCTAACGGGACTTTATCTTTGTACATGGCACTTAAATCTTTGGGTATAGGAAAGGGTGACGAAGTTATTGTTCCAAACTTCACATTTATCGCTTCAGCAAACGCTATCGAAATGGTTGGTGCAAAACCTGTCTTCTGTGACGTACAAGAAAGTGATTTACACATCGATTTGAAGAAAGCCGCAAAACTTGTCACAAGAAGAACTAAAGCCATCATGCCCGTTCACATTTACGGAATGGCATGTGACATGGATGCGGTAATGTTATTTGCAAAAAAACACAAACTCAAAGTTGTTGAAGATGCCGCTCAAGCAGTTGGTGTAACTTGGAACGGAAAACAAGCTGGGACTTTTGGTGAAGTAGGTAGTTTCTCTTTCTTTGCGGACAAGACCTTAACTACCGGAGAAGGTGGATTGGTCGTTACAAACGATGAGGAAATTTACAATAAACTCCTTTTTATGAGAAACCAGGGTAGGATAAATCGTGGAAGTTTTATTCACCCTGAAATTGGTTATAATTTCCGAATGACGGATTTACAAACAGCAATAGGATTAGTTCAACTTACCAAGTTTCCTGAAATTGTAAAAAAGAAGAAAAAAATCCTTGATACCTACAAAAAATACTTGGACCCATCAATTCGTATTATTCAACCATTAGAAGGCTCTACACACATTCCTTTTAGAGTTTGTATCACAGTACCGGGTGGGAGTGAACAACTTATGAGTTATTTACAAGACCAAGGAATCGAACCAAGAACATTTTTTTATCCCCTTCATAAACAACCTTGTTATGAAGATACATCATTGTTGAAATT
>Ga0164292_10001597_pt1 | contig 18382 bp, 16 predicted proteins | sample GEODES117metaG_FD_111486 | JGI IMG/M metagenome (GOLD analysis project Ga0164292, IMG submission 111486) | Eutrophic lake water microbial communities from Lake Mendota, Wisconsin, USA - GEODES117 metaG | ecosystem: Environmental > Aquatic > Freshwater > Lake | place: USA: Lake Mendota...
GGTTTTTCGAGCTTGCGATCGGCCAGCGCAGGCACTAGAATTAGTTCACACTTCACCATTCAGCCCCAGATCTAGTGCCCCGCACTCATTTTGATGCGAGAGGGTTCTGGCTTGGTCTTTCTCTCAAGAATGGGTTTGGTCAGTCATTTTTTCGTGCCGGCTGCTTGATCCGGCATTCGGTCAATACCGATCACGCGACTGCGCGGGGCCGGTCATCATTGAGGAGCACACCCGATGCAAAATGTTTCAGGAATCGCGCAGCGGTCGTCCGTTCTGACAACAGGGTCTTTTTCTACGGTCGTCGCCGACGTCGCTGACGGTCGCCCTGACGCGGCGAGGTTCGTCGACTTCAAGGTCATTCGCCGCAACGGCTCGGTTGTGGGTTTCGAGCCGGGCAAGATTGCGGTGGCGATGACCAAGGCCTTTCTGGCGGTGAGCGGTGGTCAGGGCGCGGCCTCGGCGCGGGTTCGCGAGCTGGTTGAGCATCAGACCCAGTCGGTTGTCGGGGCGCTGATGCGCAACAAGCCGGCCGGCGGCACCTTCCATATCGAAGATATCCAGGACCAGGTCGAATTGGCCCTGATGCGCTCGGGCGAACACGAGGTGGCCCGGTCTTATGTCCTGTATCGCGAAAAGCGGTCGCAGGAGCGCGCGGCGCGCCTGGCCCAGTCTGCGGCGGCCGGTCAGCAAACCGAAAACCGCATCAATGTGCTCGATGGCGATGTGATCCGGCCGCTCGACCAGCGCCAGCTCCATTCGCTGATCGAAGCCGCCTGTCTGGGTCTGGGCGATACCGTTCGGCCCGATCAGGTGCTGGTCGAGACGCTCAAGAACATTTACGACGGCATTCCTCTCGATGAAGTCTACAAGTCCTCGATTCTGTCGGCCCGTGCGCTGATCGAGACCGATCCGGCCTACAGCCTGGTCACAGCCCGCCTTCTGCTGCACACGATTCGTCGTGAAGTGCTCGCTGACGAAGTCGACCAGGCCGGCATGACCACCCGTTATGCCGAGTACTTCCCGCGCTTCATCAAGCGCGGTGTCGAGGCAGGGTTGCTCGACAACCGCCTCGGGCAGTTCGATCTGCAGCGTCTGGGCAAGGCGCTGCGCGCTGAACGCGATAACCAGTTTTCCTATCTTGGTCTGCAGACGCTCTACGACCGATACTTCCTGCATGTCGACGAGCAGCGCATCGAGTTGCCGCAGGCATTTTTCATGCGGGTGGCAATGGGGCTGTCACTCGACGAAATCGACCGTGAATCGCGTGCGATCGAGTTCTACGAGCTCCTCTCGAGCTTCGATTTCATGAGCTCGACGCCCACCCTGTTCAACTCTGGAACACTTCGCTCGCAGTTGTCGTCCTGCTATCTGACGACGGTCGCCGATGACCTTGACGGCATCTACGAGGCCATCAAGGAGAACGCCCTGCTCGCCAAGTATGCCGGCGGTCTGGGTAATGACTGGACGCCGGTGCGTGCCCTGGGCAGCCATATCAAAGGCACCAACGGCAAGAGCCAGGGTGTGGTGCCCTTCCTGAAGGTGGTCAACGACACCGCGGTCGCGGTCAATCAGGGTGGCAAGCGCAAAGGCGCGGTCTGCGCCTATCTCGAGACCTGGCACCTCGACATCGAGGAGTTTCTCGAGTTGCGCAAGAACACCGGTGACGACCGGCGTCGTACTCACGACATGAACACTGCCAACTGGATCCCCGATCTCTTCATGAAACGGGTGATGGAGAACGGCAACTGGACGCTGTTCTCGCCGGTCGATTGTCCCGATCTTCACGACAAGTATGGTCGCGCCTTTGAGGAGGCCTATCTCCAGTACGAACGCAAGACTGCCAGCGGTGATCTCAAGCTGTTCAAGACCGTTCCTGCGACCACCCTCTGGCGCAAGATGCTCTCGATGCTGTTCGAAACCGGTCATCCCTGGATCACCTTCAAGGATCCCTGCAACATCCGCTCGCCGCAGCAGCATGCCGGCGTGGTGCACAGCTCCAATCTGTGCACCGAGATCACCCTCAATACCGGCGACAGCGAGATTGCGGTCTGCAACCTCGGTTCGGTCAACATGGTCGCGCACATGGTTCGCTCGGCCGACGGCGTCTGGGCGCTCGATCAGGCCAAACTCAAGCGCACCATCTCCACCGCGATGCGCATGCTCGACAACGTCATCGATATCAACTACTACGCGGTGAACAAGGCACGCAACGCCAACATGAAGCATCGACCTGTGGGTCTGGGCATCATGGGTTTCCAGGATTGTCTGCACCTGATGCGCACTCCTTACGCCAGCCATCAGGCGGTCGAATTTGCCGACCGGTCGATGGAGGCAGTCTGCTATTACGCCTACTGGGCCTCGACCGAACTCGCCGAGGAGCGGGGTCGGTACCCGAGCTTCAAGGGATCGCTCTGGGATCGCGGCATTCTGCCGAAAGACTCGCTCAAACTGCTCGCTGAGCAGCGAGGCGGCTATCTTGAAGTCGACGACTCCCAGACCATGGACTGGGCGTCGCTGAGCCAGCGCATTGCCCAGTACGGCATGCGCAACTCGAACTGCGTTGCGATCGCACCGACGGCGACGATTTCGAACATCATTGGTGTGGGAGCCTGCATCGAACCTACCTTCCAGAACCTCTACGTCAAGTCGAATCTGTCCGGCGAGTTCACAGTGGTCAACGACTATCTTGTGCGTGACCTCAAGGAACGCGGTCTCTGGGATGAAGTGATGGTGGCTGATCTGAAGTTCTTTGATGGCAGTCTGTCGCGTATCGACCGTATTCCGGCTGATCTGCGCGAGATCTATGCCACTGCCTTCGAGATCGATCCGAGCTGGCTGGTCGAGTGCGCATCGCGTCGTCAGAAGTGGATCGACCAGGCGCAGTCGCTCAACATCTATATGGCCGGTGCCTCGGGCAAGAAGCTTCACGAGACTTACACCTTTGCCTGGCTGCGCGGCTTGAAGACGACCTATTACCTGCGTACGCAGGGTGCGACGCACGCCGAAAAGAGTACGACCGACCGCGTCGGTCAGCTCAACGCAGTGTCGGCAGAGGGGGCTGCAGGAGCCTTCTCGTATGGCGCTCAATCGCCTGCATCGGCAGGGCTCTCGCCGGTTGCTGCAGAGGAGCCGATCGCGCCGAAATTCTGCGCAATCGATGAGCCTGATTGCGAAGCCTGTCAGTGATCAGTCAGAGGTTTCGATGGGCGCCATGACCCATCGAAACCTCTCGAAAGTATTCGAGTGTTGCAAGGACCCCGACGAACTCGTCGGAAAGTCAAGTTGGTGAGTGCCAACCCGTTGCAAGCACAACACGTGAACCGTAAGATTCGAGCTGTGTATAACAGATGAATCTCGCGCTGGTACAAGTAGTTAAACGAACTAACTGAAGCGAGACTTTAAATGCTGTCCTGGGAAGATTCGAGTTCTGTCAACGTTCCGCAACTGAAAGGTCTGGTACCGCCACCAGTCCTGGACGCTTTCCGGACGCCCCCGGCAGCGACGTCCTACACTCCACCCGCTGCTGCGCCACGTTCACATGCAGGTGCGGTGCTGGCCAAGGATGAGCGCAGAGTCAGGGTTGAAGACAAGCGCATCATCAATGGTGCTGCCGACGTCAACCAACTGGTCCCTTTCAAGTACAAATGGGCTTGGGAAAAATACCTGGCGGGTTGCGCAAATCATTGGATGCCGCAGGAAATCAACATGGAGCGCGATATTGCGCTCTGGAAAAACCCGGCCGGGCTGACCGATGACGAGCGTCGGCTGATCAAGCGCAATCTCGGCTTTTTCGTGACCGCCGATTCGCTGGCGGCCAACAATATCGTGCTGGGTACTTACCGGCATATCAGCGCCCCTGAGTGCCGCCAGTTTCTGCTGCGTCAGGCATTCGAAGAAGCCATTCATACCCACGCTTATCAGTACATCGTCGAGTCACTCGGGCTCGATGAGGGTGAGGTCTTCAACGCCTATCACGAGGTCTCATCGATTCGGGAGAAGGACGAGTTCCTGATTCCTTTCATCGATACCCTGACCAATCCCGAATTTGTCACCGGTACCCCCGAGAACGATCAGAAACTGCTGCGGTCGCTGATCGTCTTCGCCTGTCTGATGGAAGGTCTGTTCTTTTACGTTGGTTTTGTCCAGATTCTGGCGCTGGGCCGTCAGAACAAGATGATCGGCGCGGCTGAGCAGTATCAGTACATTCTTCGAGATGAGTCGATGCATTGCAATTTCGGCATCGACCTGATCAACACCATCAAGCTTGAGAACCCGCATCTCTGGACGCCGGCTTTTCGGGAAGAGATTGTCGGTCTGTTTCATCAGGCCATCGAACTTGAATACCGATATGCAGAAGACACCATGCCGCGGGGCGTGTTGGGACTGAATGCCTCGATGTTCAAGGAATACCTTCGCTTCATCGCGAACCGGCGCGCACAGCAGATCGGTCTCGACCCGCTTTTCCCGGGCGCGGAGAATCCCTTTCCCTGGATGAGCGAGATGCTCGACCTGAAGAAAGAACAGAACTTTTTTGAGCGACGCGTGACCGAGTATCAGACTGGTGGCGCATTGAGCTGGGACTGACCAGAGAATGTTCGAACCGCGGTTGACCGCATTCAGGATTTGATTTGACGGAGCCATACAACTCATTCGAGCTTGTCACCATCCAGACCGCACTGAGCAGAGATTGTTCTGCTTCTGCGGCGGAGCAGGCTCCGTCATCTCGGTTGATTCAGGCGTCCGGCCAGAGTGCCCGGCGCCTTTTTTGTGTCCGCGAACTCGCAACGACACGAAACACCCCATTCATTAGCGTAAGGACACAAGACACTTTTCTTGCGCCGATGAATAGCCCGCACGGTGAATGGCCAGATGCCTTGCCTGAACGGGTTTCCGCATTTTCAACTTCATCCTGAGGAGCATCCCTATGGCAACCGCCAAGAAACCTGCCGCAAAGAAGCCCGCGGCCAAGAAAGTCGCTGCCAAGAAACCGGCCGCTACGAAAGTCGCTGCGAAAAAGCCCGCGGCCAAGAAGGTCGCTGCGAAGAAGCCCGCGGCCAAGAAGGTCGCTGCGAAGAAGCCTGCGGCCAAGAAAGTCGCTGCCAAGAAGCCCGCAGCCAAGAAGGTTGCAGCCAAAAAGCCTGCGGCCAAAAAAGTCGCAGCCAAAAAGCCTGCGGCTAAAAAAGTCGCGGCCAAGAAGCCTGCAGCGAAAAAGCCTGCAGCCAAGAAGCCTGCAGCGAAAAAGCCTGCGGCGAAGAAGCCTGCTGCCAAAGCACCGGCTGCCAAGAAGCCTGCTGCGAAAAAGGCTGCCAAGAAGCCTGCAAAGAAGGTTGAAAAGCCTGCCGCTGCGCCTGCTCCGGCAGCGTCCAAGCCGCTCAACCCTGCTGCTGCCTGGCCTTTCCCGACTGGCAACAAGCCCTGATCGACATGGATGGCGGTCGGTCGACGTTCTGACTGACCGCCACACCTTCTGGTGCAGGACAGCGCACCGCGATCCTGATCGCGCTCTCCGGGGCGCGATTTTTTTTGTGCGACAATCCGCCCGCCATGAGCCGAATTATCTGGTTGCTGATTGAGACAGTGGGGGGACTGCTTGCTGTCGCCTGCATTCTTCGCGCCTATGCGCATCGCGTGCATCTGAGCCCGCGAAATCCGATTTGCCAGTTCATCAACGCGGTCACCGACTGGCTTGTCCTGCCGTTGCGTCGACTGGTTGCACCAACCCGCAGTATGGATTGGGCAAGCGTGGTGGCAGCGGTCATCGTCGCGGGCGTCGTGGCCCTGCTCTACTTCCTGATTTCAGGCGCAGGACGCGCGCCAGGGCCGTTTGAGGTCATCCTTGGAGCAGTCTTCTGGCTGTTGAACCGGACGATCTATCTGATCATCGGTCTGGTGATCGTTCAAGCCATCCTGTCCTGGGTGAATCCATTTGCGCCGCTCGCGCCAGCGATCCAGCAACTGACCCAACCGCTCCTCGCCCCGATCCGAAAAATCATCCCCTTGGTCGGCGGTGTTGATTTGTCACCGCTGGCGCTGATCCTGCTGCTGCAGATCCTCTTGAGCATCCTCGATCCAGCGGTGCTCACCGGCTTGTTTCGCTGACGGCTGAGCCCTCGACAGAACTGGCCTGCGAACTTTGGGTTTGCTGCAGCGGACCGCGCCGCAACCCGGGCAAGCCTTGCTAACGCAAGACCTGCCAACCCAAGCGCTACCAGGGCATGGCGCCGAAGACAGCGCGATATCGCGCTGCGACTGACTCCCGATCGATCGAATGGTTCTGTGGGCCGTGCTGCTCGATTTTGATGGCGCCCATCACACTGCCAAGGCGTGCTGCGACCGACCATCCGAGATCCGAGGCCAGGCCATAGAGCAGCCCACCACGATAGGCATCACCGCAACCGGTCGGGTCAACCGCGCTTGCGATCGGCACGCAGGCAATCTCCTCGCGCCGGCCTCCCTGCAGCAGGATCGAGCCCTGCGCACCGCGCGTGATGATCATTGCCTCAACGCTTTCGGCGAGCTCTGCTTGCGCGCGCCCGGTCTTCTCGACCATCAGTTGGCATTCATAGTCGTTGACCGCCAACGCCGTCGCGCCCTTGAGCAGGGATGTCAGTTCCTCGCCCGAGAACATCGGCAGCGCCTGGCCTGGATCGAAAATCCACGGCACGCCTGCTTCAGTCAGCTCTTTGGCATGGCGCAGCATGGCGTCCTTGCCGTTGGGTGCGACGATGCCCCAGGTCGACGGGAACACTGCAGCGACTTCATGCGCGCGCGCCATCGCGCCAGGGTGAAAGGCAGTGATCTGATTGTCGGCAAGATCGGTCGTGATGAAGGCCTGGGCGGTAAACAGGTCGTCACAGCTCAGAATCGAACTGGTGTCGATGTCCATTGCCTTGAGCCGGGCAATGTACTCGGCACCATCGCGGCCCACCGCCGCGAGGACTGTTGGAGAGCCGCCCAGCGCGCGCAGGTTGTAGGCGATATTGGCCGCGCAGCCGCCGAATTGCCGCGTCAGGCGCGGCGTCAGGAAAGACACGTTCAGCATGTGCACCCGGTCGGGCAGGATGTGATCCTTGAAGTGACCGTCGAAAACCATGATCGTGTCGTAGGCGACCGACCCGCTGATAAGCACACGCTTTGACATTCAGACCTCGGGAGAAGCGTTCAGGGATAAAACAGGGCGACAGAATAGCCGGCTGGCGCCAGCCCATCATGCTCGAGTGCGATTCGAAGCGGCCACTCCGACCGCCCGGCGAGCCCCCGCCCAGCAATCAGGGGCTTGTCAAGATAGGCCTCGACCTGGATCACTTTTCGAGAAAGCAGCGCGCCGCTGGAATCGGTCAGGGTCAGCTCCATGGCGGGAAAGCCCACCACATGGCTGCTTCGATTGCGCAGGATGGCGGTCATCTGCAGGATGTTCGCTGAACGCCCGGTCTGCAATTCGAAGGATTCGATGCTCAGAACGGAAAGGTCGAGCGGCGGCGAGATTGTCAGGCCCAGCGGGCCGAGCAGGGTCTCGAGCGCGGCAGACATCTGCGGCGAGCGTGCAGCAATGTCGTTGCGCCACCCGATCAGCGCCTGCATCAGCAGGCCGATGAGGAGCAGGGCGACAACCATCAGCGCGAACGGCTGTCGTTGACGCGACGGCGAATTGCCGGAATAACTGAAATCGATCGATTCGGCCGACAGTGGCGTGACCTTCAAAGCCGCAACGCTGATCACCGGTTCGGCAGGCAGCGAGGATTCCGGCTCCTTTGACGCCGCCGGGTCGTCGACCTGCTGCAACTCGCTGACGGCATGAGCAGCGCTGTGGCCCTGTGTTGACGCTGACACCGAAGGCTTGCCGGCGCCTGATGCGACAACACCCAGATGATCGGAGCCGGACGGCCTGTCTGCGGGTCGATCGGCGGTGTCGGCAGGCGGCTCGCCCTGATCCGCAGGTGCACCATGTGAAAACCGGATACGGGGCAGGTTTGAAAAGTCCCTGTCGCGATGAGGCGTGCGTGCGGTGCCTGTCAGGGCATCGCTGACCTGATTGCCGAATTCGGTGTTCGGCAGAAAAAAAGCAGTTTTGAGGTCGTCGCTGCCGATGTTGCCACCCGGTGCAGCAGCCTTGTCGGGCGTCGGCGACTGATCGCTGGCTGGATGGCTGCGGGGGCCACCAGGCGACGAGGAGAGTGGATCGGTGTCAGCGCCTGCTGGTCGGGGCCTGGGACCTTTGAGCGCGGACTGATCGATGTACCGCAGATGGTCGATGCCGGAGAAGACGTTCTGGCAAACCCCGCATCGCACCGATCCGCGGCTCAGCTTGAGCTGGTCAGGGACCACCTTGAAGCTGGTCTTGCACAGGGGGCAGGTAGTCGCTAGTGCCATTGCAGCGAATCATCGGGGTTTGCTGCCAACCAGGCAAGCCCAGCCGTCTGTCGTGCCCGCGACCGACATTGTCATTCTGGCGGCATAGGCCTGTGAGACTTCGTCGACTTGCCTGGCGAGCACGCCTGACAGCACCAGCGTTCCGCCGGGTCTGACCAGGTCGATCAGTACCGGCGCCAGCAGTTTGAGAGGGCTCGAGAGAATATTGGCCACCACGACATCTGCGGGTTCCGGGCGGGCGTCGGCACCGGCGCGGACATCAATGCTCACCTGATTGCGATGCGCATTGTCGCGAGCGGAAATCAGTGCCTGGGCGTCGATGTCGATACCGATGACCTTGCCAGCGCCAAGCCGCGCGGCAGCAATCGCCAGAATGCCTGAGCCGCAACCGTAGTCGATGACTGAGGCGCCCGGCGACAGCTCGCGCTCAAGCCACTGCAGACACAGTCGGGTCGTGGGATGGCTGCCGGTGCCAAAGGCCAGCCCGGGATCGAGGACGATGGCCAGACGTCCATCATCGGGCAGAACATGCCAGCTCGGTGTGATCAGCAGGCGCTCTCCGATCGGAATCGGCTCGAACTGCGATTGGGTCAGGCGAACCCAGTCCTGGTCGGGAATCGTTCTGATCTCGCGCACAGCGGGCGCGGCCATGCCGAGCGCCCTGGCCGCAGTATCGAGCAGTCGCACCGCATCGGTCTGCTGGTCGAGCATGGCGGCCAGGATGGTTCGTCGCCAGCCTGGCAGGCTCGAGGCCGCTGCGGCCGGCATGCCGGGCTCGCCATACATCGGCTGCTCGTCAGGCGACTCGGCATCGGCATCCTCGGCCTGCACCGACAGCGCGCCGGCCTCCAGCAGTGCGTCGCTCCAGGGTTCGGCATCGTCTGGCCCGACTTCGATCAGCAGTTCCTGCCATCCCGACATGAATCGCGCCCGGTCAGCCGCGACGTTGCGCGAGCTTGTTCTCGAGGTAATGGATCGAGGTCCCGCCGGCCACGAAGCTCGAATCGGCGAGCAGGTCGCGATGCAGCGGCAGATTGGTCTGGATGCCTTCGACGACCATTTCCGACAGCGCAATGCGCATCCGCATGATCGCCTGTTCGCGGGTATCGCCGAAGGTGATCACCTTGCCGATCATCGAATCGTAGTTCGGTGGCACGAAGTAATTGGTATAGGCATGCGAATCGACCCGTACCCCTGGTCCGCCTGGCGGGTGCCAGCTGGTGATGCGACCCGGCGAGGGTGTGAACTTGTAGGGGTCCTCGGCGTTGATCCGGCATTCGATCGCATGGCCTGCGAGCCGAATGTCGCGCTGCTTGAAGCGCAAACGCTCGCCGGCTGCCACCCGAATTTGCTCCTGGACGATGTCGATACCGGTGATTTGCTCGGTGACCGGATGCTCGACCTGGACGCGGGTATTCATTTCGATGAAATAGAACTCGCCGTCTTCGAACAGGAACTCGAAAGTGCCGGCGCCGCGATAACCCATCTTTCTGGAGGCTTCGGTACAGCGCACCCCGATCCGGTCGATCAGCCGACGCGCGATACCAGGCGCCGGCGCTTCCTCGATCACTTTCTGGTGGCGTCGCTGCATCGAGCAATCACGCTCGCCAAGGTAGACCGCGTTGCGGAATTCATCGGCCAGCACCTGGATTTCGATGTGCCGCGGGTTTTCGAGAAACTTTTCGAGGTAGACGCTCGGATTGCCGAAGGCCGCACCGGCTTCGGCTCGCGTCATGGTCACCGCATTGATCAGGGCGGCTTCGGTGTTGACCACCCGCATACCGCGTCCGCCGCCGCCGCCCGAGGCCTTGATGATGACCGGATAGCCCACGCTTCTTGCGATCCGGATGATTTCCTTGGGATCGTCCGGCAAGGCGCCGTCCGAGCCGGGCACCACCGGCACACCGGAAGCCCGCATCGCATCCTTGGCGCTGACCTTGTCGCCCATGATCCGGATGGTTTCGGGGCGGGGACCAATGAAGACGAAGCCGCTTTTCTCGACCCGTTCGGCGAAGTCGGCGTTTTCGGACAGAAAGCCATAGCCCGGATGGATGGCTTCTGAATCGGTGACCTCGGCGGCACTGATGATTGCCGGGATGTTCAGATAACTGTCGCGCGATGCTGCCGGGCCGATGCAGACCGATTCGTCGGCGAGCTTGACGTATTTCGCCTCGGTATCGGCTTCGGAGTGCACCACCACCGTCTTGACGCCGAGTTCACGGCAGGCCCGCTGGATACGCAGTGCGATCTCGCCTCGATTGGCGATCAGGATCTTGTCGAACATCTGATCACTCGATGATGAAGAGCGGCTGGCCGTATTCCACCGGCTGCCCGTTCTCGACCAGGATCGCCTTGACCGTTCCGGCATGGTCGGCCTCGATCTCGTTCATCAGTTTCATCGCCTCGACAATGCAAAGCGTGTCGCCTTCTTTGACTTGCGACCCGATCTCGACGAATGACGATGAGTTTGGATTGGCCGAGCGATAGAAGGTGCCGACCATCGGCGATTTCAGGACATGCCCGGACGGAGCGGTCGGCTCGGCGGGTGCGGCCGCCACCGGCGCGGGCGGGGCGGCAGGCGGCTCTGCAGCTTGCATCGCCCGCGGCGCTTCAGGCGCCATCGTGACCGGATTCATCGGGGCATAGCCCATCGCCACTTGTTGTGGGCTTTTGACAATGCGAACTTTGCCGTCGCCCTCGGTGATTTCGAGTTCGGCGATGCCTGATTCTGCGACCAGGTCAATCAGTGTTTTGAGTTTGCGTAGATCCATGGGTACGACGTCTCCCGGACTGTGTTGGATGTCGACTGCCCGAAAGCGGTCGGCGGCGCATCGGGCAGCCTTGCGGCCCTCAATGCCGAATTGGAAATGACCAGCTAATGGCGAATGGCGTCGATGGCGAACTGCAGGGCGAAGCGATAGCCACTCGGCCCGAGACCGGCGATGACGCCGGTAGCCAGATCGGACAGATAGGAATGATGACGGAAAGGTTCCCGCTGATGAACATTGGACAGGTGAACCTCGATGAAAGGGATCGCAACCGCGGCAAGCGCATCACGGATCGCGACACTTGTGTGCGTGTAGGCAGCAGGATTGATGATGATGAAGGCAACTTGGCTGTCGCGGGCTGACTGGATCCGGTCGATAAGCGCGCCTTCGGCGTTGCTCTGAAAGGATTCGACCAGCACGCCGCTCTCCGCTCCAGCCCTCACCAGCATCGCATCGATCTGAGCCAGGGTGGTCGACCCGTAGATACCGGGCTCGCGTGTTCCCAGCAGATTGAGGTTGGGGCCGTGCAATACCCAGACCGTCTTGTCCATGGAAATCAGAGCAGGTTTGCCGAAGTTGGCGCAGATTGTGCGCTTGTTTTGACAAAACTGTCCAGTGCGACAGACAGATGACAGCAGCGCGACCCGATTCAGCCCAGTGCAGTCAGCTGTTTGCGCAAAGCGTCCAGTTTCAGCCGCCCGACGATGCGGTGAGCGATGCGGCCTTGCGCATTGATCACTACGGTGAAGGGCAACACCCCGGCGGCATTGCCGAATTCGCGGCCGATGTCGGTGCCGCTCATGCCGGCAGCAACCAGTGGATAGGACACCGGTGTACGGGTGGCGAAGTCGGCAATCCGGGCGGGCGAATCGATGCCGATACCGATCATTTTCAGTCCGCCTGGCGACAGCTCACGGTACAGCGCCGAGAGCTCAGGCATCTCTTCGACGCAGGGTGGGCACCAGGTTGCCCAGAAATTCACGACCACCGGATGGCCGGCGAAGCGCGAGAAGGCGATCGACTGTCCCGCGGCGTCGGGCAGAGACAGGGCATAGAAGCGGGCGACTGCCTCCTCGGGTGCAGCCGATGGCAGCAGGCGCCGCCAGGAAACCACGGCGCCAAGGGAGGCGGCGCCTATCGCCAGGCCGGCGGTGATCATGAGGCCACGTCGGCGGCGCTTGAGGGTGTCGTCGGTCACGATGTCTTCAGTGTGGTGGCGTCAATCAGGCGTTCGACGTCGATGGCTGTGCCCCGCTCCGGTGGGGTCGCACGCAGCGCTCCCCGCAGGTCGTCGTGGCGATAGAGCGAGATCACGACCGGCTCGCGTTGCCAGTCGAGTCGCAATGCCTCCACCTCCCCGCGGCTGGCATCGCGAAAATGCGGCAACTCGCCGACCTCGAAATCAAGGCCGTCATTGAGCAGGTCGATCTGAACGGCTTTGACGTCGTCATGGAAAAGTTGAAGGTGGATCGGTGCATGTTCGGCGACGATACCTTTCCAGACCGCACCGGTGAGGTAGGGCTGAAAGGCCGACAGACGCCGCATCAGCGAGAGCGCCGCGCGTCGCATTCGCCAGACCCGCTGCGGATGATCTGCGTCGAAGAGTTCGAGATGCTCGCGCAAGGCCTCGTCGATCTCGAGGTTGTCGGGCAACTGGCCTCGCGGCAGGGGGCGCCCGTCGAGCAGTTCCTGGGCGGCCTTGCGCTTGGCGCTGGCGTAATCGAGCCCGGTATCGGCCACCAGCCTTGCGGCGGCCAGCGCCAGTTCCTGGCGCAGCGGTTCGCCGGGCGGCCGGCTGCCAGTCTCGGGCGTGCCAACTGGTCTCGGGATCGGGCCCGGAACAGGAAGAGCAGGGCCGGGATGAACGGTGGCGTCAGGCATGGTGTTCGGCAGGACAGATCGCACCGAGTGTATCCGACGGTAGAATTGTCTCCCCATGCACCTTCACATCCTCGGCATCTGCGGCACCTTCATGGGCGGGCTGGCGGCGATCGCCCGCGAGGCGGGGCACCGGGTCACCGGTTGCGACGCCAATGTCTATCCGCCGATGAGCGAGCAACTGCGTTCGCTCGGCATCGACCTGATAGAAGGTTTCGACGCGGCGCAGCTCCGGCTGGCGCCCGACGTCTGGGTGATCGGCAACGTGGTTTCGCGCGGCAATCCGCTGATGGAAGCGATTCTGGACGCGCGTCAGCGCTATGTGTCCGGGCCGCAGTGGCTGGCCGATTCGGTGCTGGCCGGCCGCTGGGTGCTGGGTGTGGCCGGCACCCACGGCAAGACCACCACCGCCTCGCTGCTGGCCTGGATCCTCGAGGCGACCGGTCGTGCGCCCGGATTTCTGATCGGCGGCGTACCGATCAATTTCCCGTTCTCAGCCCGCCTGGGCGCGCCGGATTCGCCTTTCGTGATCGAGGCTGACGAATACGACACTGCGTTCTTCGACAAGCGATCGAAGTTCGTGCATTACCGTCCGATGACCGCGGTTCTGAATAACCTCGAATTCGATCATGCAGACATCTTCCCGGATCTTGCGGCGATCGAGACGCAATTTCATCATCTCGTACGAACCGTACCTGGTCGTGGGCGACTGGTCGTCAACGGTGGCGAAGCGGCGCTGGCCCGGGTGCTGGCGCGCGGCGCCTGGAGTGAACGGGTCGAGTTCGATACGCCTGGTGGCTGGCACGAGGCGGCGGTGACCGAATCGGTCGATGCCACTGAGTTCGACGTCATGCGCGGCGAGACCTTGCTTGGGCGCTGTCGCCTGCCGCTGGCCGGCCGCCACAACCGCTCGAATGCGATTGCCGCTATGGCTGCCGCCGAGCATGCAGGCGTGCCGCCCGGCGAAGCGATCGAGGCGTTGTCCCGATTCGGTGGCGTCAAGCGCCGCCTGGAGGTGCGCGGTGCGGCCGCAGGCGTGACCGTGATCGACGATTTCGCGCATCACCCGAGCGCGATTGCCGCCACGATCGAGGGTCTGCGAGCCCGGCTGGCCCCGGGTGAGCGCATCCTCGCGGTGCTCGAGCCGCGTTCCAACACCATGAAACTCGGCGCGGTGAAGGCCGCGCTCGCAGGCAGTCTGGCCGGGGCCGATCACAGTTTTTGCTTTGCCGGCGGTCTGGGCTGGGATGCAGCCGATGCGCTGGCGCCACTGGGCGACAAGGCGAGTGTGCATACCGAGCTTGATGCGCTGGTGGCTGATGTGGCAACGCATGCCCGCCCCGGCGACCGCGTACTGGTCATGAGCAACGGCGGCTTCGGGGGTGTGCATCAGCGCCTGCTCGATGCGCTGCAGCGCCGCGCGCAGCCATCGTCCTGAACGCCGCGTGATGAGCGCCTCCTGCTGAACGCATCGTGCTGATCTACCTGCACGGCTTTCGCTCATCGCCGTCGTCATTCAAGGCTCGGCTGCTCGCCGAGCGCCTGCGTGAGCTCGGTCGCGAAAGCGAGTTTGCCTGCCCGCAGCTGCCGGTGTCCCCGCGCGCCGCGATCGATCTGATCGAGTCCCGATTTGCGCCCGGCCCAGGAGACACCCTGATCGGCAGTTCGCTGGGGGGGTGCTATGCCACCTGGCTGGCCGAGCGTCATGGCTGTCGCGCGGTGCTGCTCAACCCGGCCACCCGTCCGGCGAGCGGCCTGGCGAAATACCTCGGCACTCAGACGCAGTTTCACGATCCGTCGCAGTCATTCGAGCTGCTGCCGTCCCATCTGGACGAGCTGGCGAGCCTGCAGGTGCAGGCGATCACCCGCCCTGAGCGCTATCTGCTGATTGCGGCGACCGGTGACGAACTGCTCGACTGGCGCGAGATGGTGGCCTTCTATCCGGGATCACGGCAGATCGTGATCGAGGGCAGCGACCACGGACTGTCGGATTTCGCCGATTACATGGACGCAGTCCTGGGTTTCGCGGATTCACGCCCCTGAGCGCCGCGCTGATCTCGCCAGCGCGGCGCGGTGGTCAGGCGGTCTGAGTCGAGCGCGGGCCTCGCACCAGCCGGCCCGGCATGGCGCCGGTGAGCCGGTCGTCGCGAAGGGTCTCGACGCCCGCCACGAAGGTATGCCGATAGCCGCTCGCCGATTGCAGGAAGCGCTTGCCACCGGCAGGCAGGTCGTGTGCCATGAAGGGGCGATGCAGCGTGAGGGCGGGCAAATCGATCAGGTTGAGATCGGCCCGCATGCCGGCGGCGATCATGCCGCGATCGAGCAGGCCATAGGCACGCGCCGAGTCGAGGGTCTGTTTGCGCACAAGCCGCTCGATGGCCAGGCGCGGCCCGCGATGCCGATCACGGCTCCAGTGGGTCAGCAGGAAGGTTGGCCCGCTGGCATCGCAGATCGTGCCGACATGCGCGCCGCCGTCGCCGATGCCCATCACCGTCGCCGGGTCTTCAAGCATGGTGCGGACCACTTCCAGATCGCCGCCGGTGTAGTTCTCGAAGGGATGCAGCAGCAGTCCCTGGCCGTCGTCGGCCATCAGCAACTCAAGGGCGACTTCCCAGACCGACACGCCACGGGCCGCGGCCTGCACGCTGATCGAATTGGCGGCATCCGGCTCGTAGTCGGGGACGGCCGCCATCTCGAAGGCCCGCTCCAGCATGCCGCTGAGGTAGCGGGTGGCCTTGTTGTCGGGGCGCTCGTCGATCAGCCGACGGCGCAAGGCGGCATCAGCCCGCAGGCGGGCGGCGATCTCGGGCCGCTTAAGGCCCGACAGCGCCTCGCGCCAGGCCGGATGGCCACCGAAGGGGTTCAGACTGGCTTCGAATCCGAGCAGCACGCCGATGCCCCGGCTGCCGACCTGCGCGTTCATATCGAGCCCTTTGGCCCGTCCGGCATGGATCTGGTCGAGGGTTTCACGCCAGAGGTTCGGCGACTTGTCGACCTGGATCAGCAGCACCGACAGTGGTCGGCCCGACACGCGCGCCGCCTGTTCGAGGATCTCGAATTCGCCCGGCCCGAAGTCGGAGTTGACCTCGAGCACACCGCGTCCGGCGCGGCGCATCGCGGCGGCCAGCGACATCAGTTCGGCTTCGCTTGCGGTCAGGCTCGGCGTGTGGCGGCCATCGCGGGCCTTGTGCTTGGTGGTGCGGGAGGTGGTCAGGCCAAGCGCGCCGGCATGCAGTGCTTCTTCGAGCAGGCGTGCCATCAGATCGCGCTCGTCGGCACTCGGCTGCTCGGCATGGTCGCCGCCGCGCTCGCCCATGGCATAGCAGCGCAGGGCTGAATGGGGCATCTGCGCGCCGATGTCGATCACATGCGGCAGCCGCTCCAGCGCATCGAGGTATTGCGGGAAGCTCTCCCAGTCGAAGGGCAGGCCTTCGGCCAGTACCGTCCCGGGGATGTCCTCGACGCCCTCCATCAGATTGATCAGGAAGTCGGCGGCGCCGGGGCGCAGCGGTGCAAATCCCACGCCGCAGTTGCCAAAGAGCGCGGTGGTCACGCCATGGACCGAGGACGGAGCGAGTTGCGAATCCCAGATCGCCTGCCCGTCGTAATGGGTATGGATGTCGACGAAGCCCGGTGTCAGCAGCAGCCCTTGCGCATCGATTTCGCGATGGCCGCGACCGGGGGCGGCCGAGGCGCGCGCGCCGCCCGGATCAGCAAGACCGGTCATCTGGCGGGGATCGACCTGCGCGATGCCCTCGATCGAGGCCAGCCCCCGGCGATGCACTGCCGTGACGGTCTGCCCGTCGATGGCCACATCGGCAATGCAGGCGGGGGCACCTGTTCCGTCGATCAGGGTGGCGCCGCGGATCACCAGTTCATGGGCACTCATGGCATCTGTCTCCTCACAATCAGTCGATTCTCGGCCAGCCGCCGCCACAAGACAACCGTTGCGATGGTCCGGCCAGGGGGCGGCAGGCCGCTCACCCGTTAAAATCCGGTTTTTGACACTCAGCGGAGATTCCTCCTCGTGCGACTGACGGACAAAGTAGCCATCATCACCGGATCGGCCCAGGGCATTGGCCTGGCGACTGCCCTGCGATTTGCCGCCGAAGGAGCGCGGGTGGTCGTCTCTGATATCGGCCAGCAGCGTGTCGATCAGGCAGTGGCCGCCATTGTTGCCCAGGGCGGACAGGCGATCGGTGCGGTCGTCGATGTCACCGACCGTCTGGCCATCGACGCCATGGTGGCCAAGGTCAAGACCACCTGGGGGCGCATCGACGTCTTGATCAACAATGCCGGCATCACCAAGGATGCGCGGCTTGCCAAGATGAGTTCGGCGCAGTTCGACGCGGTGATCGCGGTCAATCTCAAAGGCGTCTTCGAATGTACCCAGGCGGTGGCTGAGACCATGACTGCACAGGGCTCGGGCTCGATCGTCAATGCCTCATCGGTGGTCGGTCTTTACGGCAATTTCGGTCAGACCAACTATGCGGCCACCAAGGCCGGTGTGATCGGTTTCACCAAGACCTGGGCACGCGAACTTGGCCCCAAGGGCGTGCGGGTCAATGCGGTTTGCCCGGGTTTCGTGCTCACGCCGATCCTCGATACCGTGCCTGATGCGGTCAAGCAGAAGATGATCGAAAAGGTGCCGCTTGGCCGGCTGGGCCGCCCGGAGGAAATCGCCGCGGTCTATGCCTTTCTTGCGTCCGACGACTCGAGCTACATGAACGGCGCGGTGCTTGAGGTGTCGGGAGGCATCCAGCTCTGACTCGCAGGGGCGGGCTGACTCGCAGGGGCGGGCGCGCTCATTTCCCGCGCCGTGCCCCGGTCTTGCCCTCGGGTTGCGAGGGCGTGCTGTTTATTCGTCGCTGTCGCCGCCGAACACGCCCGACAGTCCGCCACCGAGTGCGCCGAGTCCAAGCAGCCCACCCTGCTCCCGCCCGCCGCCGCCGGTCTGGGGTGCGGCAGCGAAGATGCGCGAGGCCAGCCTCGAGAAGGGCAGCGACTGCAGCCAGACCGTGCCCGGTCCGCGCACGACGGCAAAGAACAGGCCCTCGCCGCCGAACAGGGCAGTCTTGATCTTGCCGACATACTCGATGTCGAAGGCGGTGCCACCGGCCAAGGCCACAAGGCAACCGGTATCGACCCGCAGCAATTCGCCTGCCTGCAGGTCGCGGCGCATGACGGTGCCGCCGGCATGCACGAAGGCCAGACCATCGCCTTCGAGTTTTTGCATGATGAAGCCCTCGCCGCCGAAAAAGCCCACGCCGAGCTTTTGCTGGAAAGCGATGCCGAGCGAGACGCCGCGCGCGGCGCACAGGAATCCGTCGCGCTGGCAGATCAGCTGGCCGCCGAGCTTGCTCAGA
>Ga0164292_10001600_pt1 | contig 18375 bp, 10 predicted proteins | sample GEODES117metaG_FD_111486 | JGI IMG/M metagenome (GOLD analysis project Ga0164292, IMG submission 111486) | Eutrophic lake water microbial communities from Lake Mendota, Wisconsin, USA - GEODES117 metaG | ecosystem: Environmental > Aquatic > Freshwater > Lake | place: USA: Lake Mendota...
GCCAGCTTGAGCTTCAATACCGTAGTTTTTGGCCTCTTTCTCCCAGTCGTATCTATCCAATTTTTCATAAAAATCATTTACATTGCCAGCAATGTACCTACCCAACATAGTGGCGTGTGTGGTAAATACCGTACCAATATTTACTTTGTCTTTTCGCAACTCTAAAAGTGCAGTTGAGGCCATCCACTCATGAAAATGAGCAATTACCTCTTGTTTCTTACTGTAATCCTCCACAAAAGATTGCAGATATTGCCTTACCAAATCGCCAAAAGCTATTACTCTGTCTACCAAATCCTCACAGTTAATGGTCGATATTCTATGCCTTTCCCATAGGTCAAACTTCAGCATATCTACTTTGGCAAGGTTTGCATGAAAATCTATCAAAATAATTCTGGGCTTGCCTGTAACCAACCAACGACCGTAATACACTTCCATTCCTTTTTCTCTTAGACCTTGTGCGGCCTTAGAAAATATAGAATCGTCATTGTCGAGCCTTTCAAACTCTATACTGGCAGTCTGAGCAAAATATGGACCGATAAGACAGTAGTTGTCGCCCCATTCCTCTACCATGGCCGGTACTTTGGAGCGTATAACGGTATAAATACCACCTACTTGATTACAAACTTCCCACGCAATTTCAAAAAGAATTGGCTTAGCTGAGGTCTTTCTCTCAATTTTTACGGTTTCTTCTTGTTCTCTTTTCAATGTTCCTATGGGCATATAAATTCCAGTTTATAATAGTTAATGGTCTGTTTTATAGATATTTAATAAAAAAATCACTGCTTTTAGACAATAAAATCTAAACACAGTGATAAAAATAAAAATAAAAATGTTAAATAAAATATTTTCCGTCTAAAATAACTCTCCAAGTTTGTATTTCGGTACGAGGTTCAAATGCCTATAGGCTTTTTCAGTAGCCTCTCTACCTCTTGCAGTTCTTTTCAGAAACCCTTCTTGAATTAAAAATGGCTCGTAAACCTCTTCGATGGTTTCGGCCTCCTCTCCTACTGCGGTGGCTATTGTGCTCAATCCCACTGGACCACCTTTAAATTTTTCAACAATTGTTAGCAAAATCCTATTGTCCATTTCATCAAGGCCGTCTTGGTCAACTTCAAGAGCCGTTAGGGCCATTTCTGCTATTTCTATTGTGATAATTCCGTTGCCTTTTACTTGTGCAAAATCTCGGGTTCTTCGCAATAAATTATTGGCAATCCTAGGCGTCCCTCTACTTCTTCGGGCTATTTCAAAAGCACCTTTCTCGTCTATGGGCGTATTTAAAATTTGTGCCGAACGCACCAATATTCGGCTTAAAAGTTCGGCATCGTAATACTCTAATCTGGCATTTATTCCAAATCTAGCCCTTAAAGGTGAAGTAAGCAAGCCCGAACGGGTAGTAGCTCCAACAAGCGTAAAAGGATTGAGACCAATTTGCACACTACGGGCATTTGGCCCTGAATCTAACATGATGTCTATTTTGTAATCCTCCATGGCCGAATACAAATATTCCTCCACAATAGGATTAAGACGGTGAATTTCATCTATAAAAAGGACATCATTGGTATCCAAAGAAGTCAATAAACCCGCCAAGTCGCTTGGTTTGTCTAAAACTGGCCCGGAAGTTATTTTGAGACTTGCTCCTAGCTCATTGGCCACGATGTGCGAGAGCGTAGTTTTACCCAAGCCCGGAGGCCCATGAAGAAGGACATGATCCAGAGCCTCGTTACGCATTTTTGCTGCTTTCACAAAGACCTTCAAGTTTTCCAAGATTTTATCCTGTCCTGCGAAGTCTTCAAACGAAATCGGCCTTAGGGCTCTTTCGAAATCTTTTTCTCCGGGACTCATTCCCTCATCATCTCCTGTTAAAAAATCTTGACGCATGTATTGAATATTATTTTCAAAAAAATACCAATCTAAACTCAAATATAGAGGTCATTGTCGAAAAAATCGTTCAGAAATGGCTATTATTTTAAAATCAAAATCGAGCCTCTCGTTTGGAGTTCACCTCGTTCGGGGAAATATTTTGAGCGGTAATTGATGGTATATGGATACAGTTGATTACCATAAATCTTACCTTTGAACCTACCATCCCACATTATTTCGGGGTTTTTGGAATTAAAAACCAACTCACCCTAACGGTTAAAAACCTTGAAGTCGAAGTCGGTAATATAAGCTGGAGTAATTTTGAAATCATCGTTGATATTATCACCATTGGGCGTAAATACATCTGGTAAAAAGAGGGTGGGTTCACAACCTTCAAGAACCGTTATTTTATCTTTTGCCACACATTCGAAGTTGTTCGTTACCTCAAGTTTATAAGTGGCTGGTATACCAAAAATATAAGTAGGATTATTTGACAAAAACGCATCTAAAGTAGTGGTCCATAAGTATTTAAAAGTATCTCCACCTTTTGGATTAGGGCTAAATGGTTTTTTCTCAAACTCTTCTAAACAAATATATAATTTATCAGGAATGTCTAAGATCGGTGCTGGTTTTATGTAAATAGTACCATTATATTCTTCCTCGGTGCATTCTGTTTCAGTGAGCTTATCAACAATTTGATTGTTAACAATACTGCTGATTTTACTTTTCTGAAAAACCTCCACCACCATTCTGATGGGGTACCAACCTGGTTTGGTGTAAGTATATGATGTTTGAGGCCCTTCCTTTTTTGTGCCATCGTGAAAATACCAGGTCACCTTGTTTCTCATGGGGCTACAAATTCCCTGAGTGGTAAGGATGGTGGGCGAATTCTGACAGTTTCCGCTATAATTGGCACTTATGCCTTCTCCTTCTTGCTCAGGTGCTGGGGCCAGAATGTTTGGCAAGCCTAAAGTGGCGAATCCGTCCAATGGTGCACCTAAATTTGCCGAACTCGGCACGTAAGTAAAACCCACCACCGCCTCATTCCCCTTAACATCAGGACTTTGCAGGTAAGGCAAAAAGTTTTTATTGTTTACGCTCATGTATAAAAATTTGGCACCCGTACCATAAACAGGACCGAGCAATAAAGCACCAAATTCCTCACCACGAATTCGTGAAATTATTTTTTTTTGGTCAGATATACTGGCGGCATCACCATCAAAAAGTGCCAATTGAATCAAATGAGATTCCTCATTTAAAGCTGGATTTCCTTTTATGGTGGTATAAAGAATATCACTGTTTGAGCCAAAGGCAACACCATAAACCACCGGAGGTGCAGCCACATTCAAGTCAATCAACATAGGATTTGAAAGAGCATTCGTGTTTAAGTCCCGATCAAAAACCTCCACAAAGTTTTTGCCTGCAATAACCACCCCATGGGCTAGTTTACGACCGTTAGGCGAAATAGAAATGTATCCAATTGAGGTAGAAACATCAACAGCAGTGCTGCCTATTATTTGCTCGGTGATATTAATACCCGTAGAATCTACGGTAAGTATATTGAATGCTCCTTTTTTGTAGTCAAAAGAGTACATTATAAAGGACAAGTCGTCACTCGATCTTATACCCGCCATTTTTTCTGAAGCCGTAAATGCTATTGGAATATTTTGCTCTACCACCGCCCCTCTTCTATCGTTGTATCGCATATCCACCACAGAATAGGTCAAAAGCTTGGTTACAGGATTTTGTGAGAGTATGTAGTATTCGGTAAAATTACAAGAATTGCAGTTTGACTTAGGTACAATCATCAGGCCTTGTGAACTATTTGGATTGCCAACCGTAAAACTCGTGCCACCTGAGGCCTGAATTTCTGAATCGTCTCTTCCCGAAAAAAGTTTGGTACCATCGGTATAAAATACCAAATTGTTATTTTTATCATACACCATTGCCACTGCACCGTTGGTGTTTACGTCACTAAGGGCGTTGGACTTACTAGGCGTAAATGTAGGGTCTTCAATTGACAAATCAGGATTCAAATCGCCATCATTGGCCAATGAATCGCGTTCGGTACTGTCTCCCTCCATACCAAACTCCAAACTACCCCCTTTTCCAAAAAACCATTTTTCGGAGCCACCACCTGAGCTACTTTCTTGTAAACAAAATTTGACATTTATTTTGGCACTTCTTGAGCAACCCGAAGCGGCATCAAATACTTCTACAGAATAACAACCTGTGGTGTCCACTATTATGGTTTTGGTGGTGTCGCCAGTTGGAAACCAGCGATATTTCACATTGCCCACAAGCTGAAGTTTAAACGGATCAAGTACCAAACTACTTGACTCACAAACGGTTGTGTCGGCAGACATTTTGTTATTAAACTTTGGTTGGGCTGGAAAAGTACCTACCGTAACGCTCCTTGTTTGCACATCTGAAGTTCCATTTGCAAAGGTTCTGTTCAATGTGACAGTATAGGTACCAGCTGCCTGGTAAGGGTACTGTGGATTTCGTGAGTTTGACTGGCCTCCATCGCCAAAGTCCCAAGCCCAGGCTGTAGACGAAGGGTCTCCATCAAAAAATGACGTTCTTTTTTCGCAGCCTATCATTTGGCCGGTGGCAGGATCCATTGAGAGGTCAGACATGCACACTTTTGGACTTACATAAAACTGGGCATGCACACTCCCCAACACCCCTGAGAAGAGTATCATTAGAAGGGCTTGGCATATTTTTACCCGATTTTTCAAAAGAGGTTAATTATTTGTAAAATTACACACCTAAAAAACGCAATAAATATACTTTTTATTTCGGTTTTTAGAACTAAAAAGAACCAAAAGAAAATGAAAAACTTAGCTATTTGGTATTTTGTTTGAAATAATGAGCTATTTTAGTGGCTTAGAGTTGGCACAACTATTTTAAAATATCCAAAAACAACTTTCCAAAATCTGATTCGTTTTATAAAAAAACAAATTGGAACGAAAATTGCTTTATAAATTCTGACTGTTCCATAAAAGACTGTATGAAAAGACTTTTTCAAATATTGATTTTGGCGAATTTGATAAGCGTGGCTTTTGCACAAGACCCACAGTTTACTCAATTTTATGCTGCTCCTTTGTATCACAACCCTGCTTTTACGGGTTCGGGATATGCTCCAAGATTGATTTATAACTACCGAAATCAGTGGCCTTCATTAAACGCCAATTTTATAACTTCAGTTATAAGTTTGGACCATTTCATTGAAAAAGCGAACAGTGGCATAGGAATTACAATGATGAGCGATGCCCAAGGAAATAGAATTAAAAATTCAGAAGTAACAGCTCTTTATGCTTACCAACTAAGAGTCGGGGATAGAAACTTTCTTAGAATGGGTCTTCAGGGTAGTTATTCCAACAGAGGATTTGACCCTAATGGATTAATTTTTGGCGACCAATTATCGAACAGTGGCTACACGGGCAACCCATCCGCAGATCCCTACGCCAGTCTTACAAATTACAGAACAGTTCAAAATTTTGATGTTGGTTCGGGGGTATTGTTTTATAATCCAAAAGTATTTATTGGTTTAGCAGTTACACACATCACACAGCCAACGGTTTCTTACAGTGGGGTTTCTACTGCCGATGGCTGTAAAACAGGTGACTGTATTCCTCGGAAATACGTGGTAAACGGAGGTTACAATATAAACTTAAATCACTTGATAAAGGGTTCTGCTAGCATGGACAAGGAATTTACGATAACACCCACATTTTTATACAAAAAACAAGGACAGTTTTCTCAGTTGGACTTAGGAGCATACGCTACTTATGCTCCACTTACATTAGGACTCCAATACAGAGGTATACCATTGAAAAAAGTTTTTGATAACTTCCCGAACCAAGACGCCATAGCAGCGTTGGTTGGATTTAGATTTGAAAATTTTTCGGTAGGTTATAGTTATGATTTTACCATCTCAGGCTTGGCAGCCGGAAGGGGAACAGGCGGCTCTCATGAATTTTCAATATCTTACCAGCTGAACAAGTTTGACAACGATAAGAGTCCTTATTTAAAACAAAGAAAGAAAGAATTGGCTTGTCCAAGATTCTAAATTTTTAAAAAAAGCAAAAAAAGCCTCTCAGATTGAAATATATTGGAGAGGCTTTTTGTTAGAAAGATAACAAAACTTAATAGATATCCGTATTCATATTCAAACGAACAAATCATTTATGCATTTTAAGAAAGTTCTAATTCTACTTTTTATATCACTTTCGGCATTTGCCCAACTTGAAAAACCCACCACTTGGAAATATAAAGTTTTACAAGACAAAGTAGCCGTTGGCGACATAGTGGAACTAGAATTTACGGCTACAATACAAAAAGACTGGTATTTATATTCCGCAGACTTTAGTCCTGAACTCGGGCCTACAGTTACTGAATTCATTTTTCCGAAATCAAAGTCTTTTAAAGCCTTAGGAAAGGTAAAACCTGTAAACCCAAAAAAAAAGTTTGACGATATTTGGGGCGGAGATGTAACTTATTTTAAAGGAACAGGAAAATTTATTCAGAAAATTAAAGTTCTGGAGTTAAACCCGACCATAAATGGAAAAATAAGTTACCAAACTTGTACAGATATAGATGGCAAGTGCGTACCTGGAAATGAGAACTTTAGTATAAAAATAACTACAACAGAAGCCGTCAAAACAGAGCCGAAAGCCGACACTGCGAGCCAAGATACCGCAACGGCATTTATTGCAAACGAAAACGCTCCGAAAGATCAAACTTTAAGCACAAAATCAGAATTACCACAAAAACCTATGGAAGAAAGTAAAAGCCTCTGGCAATTTTTGCTTGCCGCATTTGGTGTTGGATTTGCGTCCATCTTTATGCCATGTATTTATCCCATAATGCCCATGACAGTAAGTTTTTTTACAAAACAAAAAAACGGAAAATCTAAGGCCGTTTTTTACGGCATATCTATCATGGCAATTTTTGGATTAATGGGGCTAGTGGCCATGGCCTTTGGAGCACCTTTTCTGAATTTTCTAAGTACTCACTGGGCTCCTAATTTATTGTTTTTTATAATTTTCATTCTTTTCGGCATTTCACTTCTTGGAGCTTTCGAGATTGTATTGCCACACTCCACGGTTAACAAAGTCGATAGATTAGGCGACAAAGGTGGCCTGATTGGTATCTTTTTTATGGCCCTGACTCTGGTTTTGGTTTCTTTTAGCTGTACAGTTCCATTGGTCGGTACACTACTAATCGCCGCTGCTCAAGGCGAAGTACTAAGGCCACTTTACGGAATGCTTGCCTTCGGAGCTCCTTTTGCAATTGTATTTGCAGGTTTGGCTATGTTTCCTCAATTACTCAAAACCCTTCCAAAATCTGGCGGATGGCTGAATGAACTGAAAGCTGTTTTCGGCTTTTTAGAATTTGCCTTGGCATTAAAATTCCTGAGTAATATAGACCTAGCTTATAATTTCAACCTACTCCATAGAAACATCTTCCTTACAATCTGGATAGTGATTGCTGTGATTACAGGAGTTTACATCTTAGGATTTATCCGTTTTTCAAAGGACGATAAAATAGAAAAACGTGGACCTTTGAGAATAGCCTTTGCCGTTATATTCTTAGGATTAGCTGCATATATGCTTCCTGGAGTGGCGAACAAACCCCTGGCTTTACTATCGGGAATATTACCACCAATGCCAGTAGAATCTCACAGTACTTCGAATCCAAACTTACCAACTGATAAAATGCGTGCACTACCGCACGGCTTATACGGTTTTTATGATTTTGACGACGCCCAAGCTTATGCCAAAGAAATTAATAAGCCGATTTTGATTGACTTCACAGGTTATGCCTGTGCCAATTGCCGCAAAATGGAGGAAAACGTCTGGTCGAAACCTGAAGTCTTGAAAAGGCTGCAAGAGAATTTTGTGATAGCCTCACTTTATGTGGACGACAAAAAAGAACTGCCGAAAGAAAAACAATATACTTCAACCTACGACAACGAGCTAAAAACGACCGTGGGTGACAAAAATATGGACTTGGAAATAACCAAATACAACAACAATGCTCAGCCGTATTATATCATTGTTCATCCCAACGGAGAGAAAATCCTAGAACCGCTCGGCTACTCGAGCGAGGCTGATTTCATAAAGTTTTTGGATAAAGGCAAGGCTGCTTTTAAATAAGAAATTCTGTTTTGTTCAAATATGAAGCACAATCGGATTAGTTTGGTTGTGCTTCTTTATTTTTCACAATCCTATAAACCCTGTAAATAAACCAAACTGTCATCAGTATAAAAACAGAACCAATAATACCGAGCACTGGGTAATTTTCCAGTGGACTATTTTTGTCTTTCTGCACAATAATTAGGCCCGCCAACATGGTAGCCACACCTCCTGCTATTTGTTGTAAAGAGGAATTTATGCTCATAAATGCTCCCCTGTCCTGCAAGTTCGGTATAGCAGAAGTAAGTGTAGCAGAAGGTATCATCCTAGACGAGATACCCATAAAAAGCAAAATATTAAGCGTAATGATAGCATAAAGTGGTGTTACGGAAAGATTGGTGTAAATCAATGTAAAAATCACAGCCCAAACAGACCCGATAGCAAAAATCTTGAATTTGTCGTATCTGTCGCTCAGTTTGCCCACTAAGGGCATAAAAATCAGAGAAGAAACACCCGTAAGCATAAAAATAAGCGGAAGTTCTGTCTGTAAAACGCCCAAATTATTCACCGCAAAGGCACTTCCAAAAGGCATCATTAAATAACCTCCAATAGAAAGCAAGGCTGTTGAAAGAAATGCAATTCTGTAGTTTTTCAACAACAAAACGTGTCTAAAATGAGCCCAAACATTTCTTTCGTTTTTCTCCGATAAATGTGCAGTCACGGGCTTTAGTTTAATAATCAGAACGAGAATTATGACCACTGCCAAAACCACAATCATCATAAAAGGTGCATGCCAGCCCCAGAGATTGGCAAAATACAACCCTATAGGAATTCCCAAAACCTGACTTGCCGCAAAACCCATTTGAACAACCCCCATTACACGCCCACGTTGGTTTAACTCAAATATATCAGTAATAATGGCCATACTGATGGAGCCCATTACTCCACCAAAAATACCCGTGAATATCCTCGCAGCTACCAATGTCTCGTAACTTGGGGCTATTCCGCATAGAAATGTCCCTACTATAAATCCCAAATAGAAAAACACCAAAAGCTTTTTCCTGTCAAATTTATCCGCAAATCCCGCGGCCAATAATCCTGAAATACCCGCACTGAAAGCATAACTCGAAACCGCAATGCCAAATTGTTTCGGTGTGATTTCCAAAGACTTCATCAAGATATCTCCCAAAGGCGACATCACCATAAAATCTAAAACAACCGTAAACTGGGTAATCGCCAGCAAGGCCATCACGAATTTTTGGTAGGAACTGAGGGGTTTAATTTCCATAAATAGTTTAGGAGAGCATTTTAGATAAGCCTAATTTTCTAATCAAATAACTCGACAAATGGTTCAGAAAGAAAGCTCAAGTCCTCAACCAGCCCAATTTTCTCTATCTAAACTCCTATATTGGATGGCTTCGGCGAGGTGTTCTATTCTGATTTCTTCGGTGCCAGCTAAGTCGGCTATGGTTCGAGAAACTTTCAGAATACGGTCATACGCACGAGCAGAGAGGCCTAGGCGTTCCATTGCTTTTTTTAATAGTGCCTTGCCTGGGTCACCTATTTCACATATTTTCTTCACCATTTCGGCAGGCATCATGGCGTTGGAGTGAATTTCTTCAAACTCCTTAAAACGCTCAATTTGAATTTCTCGGGCTTTTACTACACGTTCTCTTATTTCCGAAGAAGTTTCGTTTTTACGCGTGGAAGAAATCTCATCAAAACTCACAGGAGTTACCTCCACGTGCAAGTCAATTCTGTCCAAAAGTGGACCAGAAATTTTGTTTAAATACTTCTCCACAGCTCCTGGAGGACATGAGCAGTCTTTTTCAGGATGATTATAATAGCCGCAGGGACAAGGATTCATACTGGCAATGAGCATAAAACTTGATGGAAATTCTACCGCCAATCGTGTTCTTGAAATCACTACTTTTCGTTCTTCAAGTGGCTGACGCATTACTTCCAAAACTGTCCGTTTGAATTCTGGCAATTCGTCGAGAAACAATACACCATTATGTGCCAAAGATATTTCTCCGGGTTGAGGAAAACTCCCACCACCTACCAAGGCGGCATCTGAAATGGTATGATGCGGATTGCGAAAAGGCCTTCTTGCAATCAAAGAGGATGAAGAGTCTAATTTACCGGCCACGGAGTGTATTTTGGTGGTTTCCAATGCCTCCATCAGCGTCAAAGGTGGCAAAATGGATGGCAATCGCTTGGCCAACATCGTTTTACCTGCTCCTGGCGGGCCAATCATGATAGCATTGTGCCCACCCGCGGCTGCAATCTCCAATGCCCTTTTGATGTTTTCCTGCCCTTGCACGTGCGAGAAATCGGCCTCATACTCATTGATGGTATGATAAAAAATATCTCTGGTGTCGGTTATGAGCGGTTTTATGTCTATCTCCCCAGTCAAAAACCCAACAGCTTCTTGTAGTGTTTCTACCGGAATAACGTCCAAATTGTTTACAATGGAAGCCTCTAATGCATTTTCTTTTGGCAAAATAAATCCCTTGAGCTTATTGGCTCTCGCCTCTATCGCTATCGGCAAAACTCCCTTTATTGGTCTAAGTTTTCCATCTAACGACAACTCTCCAAGTATCACATATTCCTTGAGGTCTTTTTCATACTCCAACTTTCCGCCAGAGGTAAGCATACATACCGCTATGGGCAAATCGTACGCCGAACCTTCTTTCCTTATATCAGCCGGAGCCAAATTTATAATGGTTTTATATCTAGAAAGTTCGAATCCACCATTTTTTAATGAGGCATCTATTCTTTGCAAACTTTCTCGAACAGCATTGTCTGGCAAACCAACTACGCTAACACCGAAGCCACCTTTCAGCACGCTTACTTCTACTGTTATTAAGGCTGCACTTACACCGTAAACCGCAGCACCAAATGTTGTGGATAACATAAATTAATTAGGTGTTTATTGTTCCCAACGCCAATCCTTACCAATGATTAGCTCTTTTTTGAGGTTTTGTTTTGTTAAAAATTCTTTAGTTTCTTCGTCTGTCATGGTTTTAGTAGGTAGCTCGTCCATGTTGGCAAGGGCATATAGCATCATGGCCGTAAACCTCACATTGTTATTGATTTGGTCCTTGTTAATAAGGTCAAATCTGTCACAATTGGCATGATAACAATTATATGCTTTCACAGGAAAACTACCCGAAGGCGAACACGTAGACACTCCTCGAAGCATAAATGGCTGATTGTCGCTATGCAAACCTGCGGCGTTACGGTTCATATTTTTATATTCTGGGTCCACGGTCCTCATTATTTCCCCTATCTCATCCATCTTGGCTTTTAAGGCATCATTTCCTCCTGCATTAAAACCCATGGTGTTGTTTACCATGTCTAGGTTCATCATCAGCTTCACATTGTTTAACTGCTTGGTTTCCATATATTTTTTGACCATGTGCCTTGACCCCAACAAGCCTTGCTCCTCGCCCATAAACATCGTAAATTCTATGGTACGTTTTGTTTTCAAGTTTAGTGCCTTAAATACTCTGGCTACGTCTAAAATAGAAAAAGAACCGATTCCGTTGTCCATAGCTCCGGTGGCCAAATCCCATGAGTCGAGGTGCCCACCGATAACTATTTTCTCGTTTTTATATTTTTTAGAAGTTCCAGGAAGCGTAGCCACTACGTTTCTTGCGTTTATTGGTCGACTGAAGTTTCGCATATCAATTACCGCCAAAATATTCTTCTCGTCTCTTATCCAACGTCTCATACTTTTGCCAGATTCTACCGACACACAAACGGCCGGAATCGGGATTAACTCACCTGTGACCGAGGCTGTTCCAGTCAACAAAACTCCGCCTTCAACTGCATTGGCAATTATAACTCCAGTAGCTCCATATTGTATAGCCAAGGCGGTTTTCTCAGAACGATGTAAATTCTTTTTGCTCTTGTTCGCTTCAGCTTGTATATTGATATTAAACAATGCTACCTTTCCCTTAACCTGGTCTTTGACCTTCTCGAAGTCCTCCTCTAATCCATCGCCACAATCGACAATTTTGCCTGTAACATGTGAAGAAACCGGTGAATGTGCAAGTGCAACTACTTTATAATCAACATAGTTATCGCTTTTCTCAGGAACGAGCGTAAGACTAACGGTGTCTCTTGACCACGACTCCACCACGAAAGGTTGATATTGCGTATTCGCAAATCCATATTTTTTCAGGAGATTATAAGCATACTCCTCTGCCTTTTTGCCGTTGGTGCTTCCGGTTAGTCGATGGCCTATGGTTGATGTTGCCTCTCCCAACGTTTCATACACCTTACCGTTTTGCAAAACATCCTGATTTATTTTAGAGAAAATGACTCTCAAGTCTGCATCTTTAGTCTTAAAAGCACTTACTCCAAGTAAAAATATAAATGCTGCAAAAAAATAATTTTTCATAATGATGATCTGTTAATAGGAAGTTTTAAGGTTTGAAGCTTAGATTTGCTTTGTATTTAATTAAATTAAAGCATAAATATAAATATTTTTTTTTATTTCAGTTTTTAAATCTTTGTTCAGATGAAAAAAACACTTTTGGTTCTATTAAATTTAATGGTAATTAACGGATTAATGGCACAAAAAATGACTTCGGCGGGTTTGACAGCACCCAAAGCTACAAAAAAACCTCATCCAATGACTATTCACAATCACACCAGAGTGGATGAATATTATTGGCTCAATAAACGAGAAGATAGCGAGGTGATAGACTATTTAAATAGCGAAAATACTTACACCGAAAAAGTAATGACTTCATTAGAAAGTCAAAAAAATGCACTCTTTGAAGAAATGAAAAGTCGCATCAAAGAAAAAGATGAATCGGTGCCTTATAAAGATGGCTCCTATTTTTATTATTCCAAATTTGTGGAAGGTGGAGAGTATGCTATTTTTTGCAGAAAATATAAATCACTTGATGCCAGAGAAGAAATAATGCTTGACGGTAACAAAATGGCAAAAGGACAAACATATTTCAACATTGGAGGTTTTGAAATATCTGACAATGAAGAAATAATAGCTTTTGGAGAAGACACCGTAAGTAGGAGAAATTATAATTTACAGTTTAAAAACCTCAAAACCGGCCAGATCTATCCCGAAAAAATACCAAACACCGACGGCGGAAGCTATGCTTGGGCTGCTGATAATAAGACATTTTTCTATGTGTCAAGAGACCAACAAACCTTGCTAGGTAACAAAGTTTACAAACATATTTTAGGAACAGACCCTAAAACCGACATATTGGTCTATGAAGAAAAAAATAACCAATATTACATGGGTATTGGTAGAATGAAATCCAAAAAATACGTCGTTATTTTCTCTGAACAAAATGGAATAGCCACTGAATATCAACTAATTAATGCCGCCACTCCAAATGTAGCACCTAAGACTTTCTTGAAAAGAAAAAATGGACTGGAGTATTATTTGGAACACTATGAAAATAAGTTTTTTATACGTACCAACCTCGAAAGTTCTCCTAACTATCAACTGATGGAAGTGGACGAAAATCTAGGTGGAAATCCGAAGAATTGGAAGACCAAAATTGCCCATCGCAACGATGTTTTCTTAGAAGGTTTAGAGGTTTTCAAAAACCACCTGGTTTTACAAGAACGTAAAGAAGGCCTCATTCAGTTGAGAATAATAGATCAAAAGACACAAAAAGAACATTTTCTAGACTTTGGTGAACCTACCTACGATGCTTACATTGGTACAAATCCAGAATTTGACACCAATACGCTCAGATTTGGATACAATTCAATGACCACACCGAATTCGACTTTCGACTACGACATGAATACCAAAGCCAAAGATCTCAAAAAGGAACAAGAGGTTCTGGGAGGATTTGACAAAGCGAATTATAAAACAGAGCGAATTTATGTAACAGCCCGAGACGGTGCCAAAGTACCAGTATCTATAGTTTACCACAAAGACACTAAAATAGATGACGGTTCGCCCTTGTTGCAATATGCCTATGGTTCTTATGGTTCCTCCATGGATGCTTCATTTAGCTCAACAAGACTAAGTCTTCTCAATAGAGGCTTCGTTTATGCTATTTGTCACATTAGAGGTGGCCAAGAAATGGGAAGGCAATGGTACGAAGATGGCAAAATGTTTAAAAAAATAAATACTTTCAACGATTTCGTGGATTGTTCAAAAGCCTTAATTGACCGAAATTATACCAAGAAGGAGAATTTGTTCGCAATGGGAGGCAGTGCAGGTGGACTTTTGATGGGTGCTATTATCAACCAAGCACCTGAATTATATAAGGGAATTGTGGCCGCAGTACCCTTTGTAGATGTCGTGACCACAATGCTCGACGAATCCATTCCTCTTACTACTGGAGAATTTGAGGAGTGGGGAAACCCAAAAAACAAAGCATCGCATGACTACATGCTTTCCTACTCGCCTTATGACAATGTAGAAAAGAAAAAATATCCCAATATGCTAATTACTACAGGATTACACGATAGTCAAGTGCAATATTGGGAACCTGCAAAATGGGTGGCAAAGCTAAGAGATTACAAAACAGACGAAAACATCCTACTCCTTCACACAGATATGTCCTCTGGACATGGTGGAGCATCGGGAAGATTTTCGGCTCTAAAAAACACCGCATTGATGTACACTTTCATTTTGGATTTGGCACAAAAACTCAATTAAAATTTTAATAAAACCCTTAAATGTTTTATTTAATTCTAATTTATCATATTTTTGTACATTATTATACATCTAATGATTGTTCAGCAATATTTTTTGTATTAAATTCATTCAAAATTTTTCCAATAATACTTAAATTCAAATGAAGAAGGTAACATTTTTAATCTTAGCTTTCTTTGCTTTTGGCTCCATTACAACAAAGGCACAAGACTCTTGTACTGTTTGCAAACCTTACCCTTGGGAGATTGGAGCTACTATAGGAGTCAACCAATACTTTGGTGACATGCACTGCAGCAAACCGTATACATCTCAAAACAATCCGATGTTTGGCTTATTTGTCAGAAGACACATCAGCGATTACTTTGCACTTAGGCCGCAAGTTCTTGTTGGTAGGTTAGCTGGTAGAGACCTTGACAATCCTGATGGGTTGTGGGACTACAGAAGATTGAGGTTTTCATCTACCCCTTTTGTGGAAGCTGCAGTACTTGGTGAGTTTTACCCTCTAAAAGAGAGAAAATTCTCTTGCGATGGTTTTATGAAGAAAACCCTAACTCCATATATTTTTGGTGGTATTGGTGCAACATACAGCAATCCTACCATTTACCAAGAATCTGGTGCTCAGTTCCCTGTTATTCCGAGAGATTTACAAGCTGATCGAGATCACACAGCCAAGTTTGGAAATAGAATCGCAGCCGTTATTCCTGTGGGTTTGGGTCTAAAATATAATATTGCAAAAAGATTTACTTTAGGTGCTGAAGCTGGCTACAGATTCTCCAGCTCGGATTACCTAGACGGATTAAGCCTTGCCGGTAATTCTGATAGAAAAGACGGTTATTTTTTAGCCAACGTTTTAGGATCCTACAGATTTGGAGATAAAGATACTGACAAGGACGGTGTGGTCGACAAATGTGATGTTTGTGTTAACGAAGCAGGTTTGCCCAAATTCCAAGGTTGTCCTGATACAGACGTTGACGGTGTGCCAGATAAAGACGACGAATGCCCAACTGTTGCAGGTCCAATTGGTCTAAAAGGCTGTCCAGATAGCGATGGTGATGGTATTGCTGACAAAGATGATGCTTGTCCAACTCTTGTTGGTCCAGCTTACCTAAAAGGATGTCCTGACAAAGACTTTGACGGTGTTGCTGACAAAGATGATGCTTGTCCAGATATTGCTGGAGTGAAAGAGCTAAAAGGTTGTCCTGATACTGATGGGGATGGTATAGGCGACAAAGACGATGCTTGCCCTAATTTCGCAGGTCCTGCTTCTCTTAACGGTTGTCCTGACACAGATGGCGACGGAGTAGCGGATACAAACGATGATTGTATAAATGTAAAAGGTTTAGCTTCAGCAAACGGATGTCCTGATAGCGATGGTGATGGCGTGCCTGACAATAAAGATTTATGTCCATCTGTTCCTGGTTTGATGAGTAACCAAGGCTGTCCAGAAGGTTATGTAAATGGTGTTGCTCCTATGAAAGGGTACAAGTCTGCTAGTGGTTGTATAATAACAGCCAACGAACTGGAGCAGTTGAGTTTCGCAGCTCAAGGAATTGAATTCTATCCTGGTACTAATAAATTGAAGCCCTCTTCTTACAAATCTTTACAAAGAGTATGCGATGTTCTTGTAAGATGTAAAGATGCTAATTTAACCATTAATACTTACAATGATGGTGGAACTGGTTCTCAAAATGTAAGACTGGCTAAGCTAAGAGCATCTGCTATTTATTCTTATTTCATGAATAAGAAATGTGTATCTAAAGCTAGAATGTCCTTTGATGGATTTGGTGACGAAGACCCAAATACATTTTACACGAACGCAACTGGAGCAAAATCTGGCTCTAGAACAGAATTCTTATTGAAATAATGATATCTAATTGATAAATAAAAGCGACTTTCGGGTCGCTTTTTTTATGCCTAACATTTAGGCCTATCTTCTGTTAATATTACCAAAAAGAAAAGGCATTCTAAATTTCTTTATAATGCCTTCTCCAAATTACAAATTTTGCTACTTTCTATACTTCCCAACCTTTGCGGTAAGTACGACCAACAAATTGATTGGCTTCCTCAAGATTTGTGATTCTCATGTTTTCACCATCCCAAAGCAATTTCTTACGAGCGAAGAACTCCATTTTACCTTTGCTGTCCTCACGTCTCAGCATATAACTTCTGATGGCCAAGTTACCCATTAAAACAGTCTCCGTCATAGGACCAGCATAATCAAAAGACGAAGTCAAGCCCAAGTGTTCCTTGCTCTTAAAGCCAGCCTTACAAGCGTCTACCCAAAGTCGCTGGTGACCATACTCTGACTCCATATTTTTCGGTAAATCTGGACCTAATTCCCTGGTTCCATCATTCAAAAACAACTTTGGCATCATAGGAGAGCTATCGTTGATGTTCGTGGTTATTATACCCTTCTCGCCAATAATCATTACACCGTTAGCACTATTTGTACCACCAATATCTTCATTTGCCGGAATAATGTCTGGATGAGAAGGTCTGATGCCACCATCACTCCAAGTCATTTCTATTTTCGATTTACTTTTTGGTGTCTCGCCAAAATGCAAAGTAATAAAAGACGAAGCCGGACAACCTTCAGGATTATAGTCTGCGTTCCACATTTTGGTATAAACCGAGGCTACACTACATTCCGCGTCCGTTGGATATTTTAAGCCTAGTGTACGAAACGGAATATCAATCAAATGACAACCTACATCTCCCAATGCCCCTGTGCCGTAATCCCACCATCCACGCCAGTTAAATGGGTGCATATTGGGTGTAAAAGCCTTAAATTCCGAAGGCCCTAACCACATATCCCAATCCAAATCTTTTGGTTTTAAGCTATCGTCAGGTTTTGGCATAGCACCACCTTGTGGCCAAACTGGGCGGTTTGTCCAAATCTGCACTTTACCAATTTTACCCAATTTGCCAGAGTCCACCCACATCTGAACAGTCTTCAACAATGGATTTGATGCCCCTTGATTACCCATTTGACTCACTATCTTATACTTCCTGGCCATTTCGGTGAGCAATCTAGCCTCGCGAATATTATGAGTCATTGGCTTTTGAACATACACGTGTTTGCCTCTTTCCATGGCATATTTCGCAGCTGGACCATGCACATGGTCAGGTGTTGAAATAGTGACTGCATCTATGTCTTTCATGGTATCCAACATTTCACGGTAATCGGCAAAACGTTTGGCGTTTGGAAACAGTTTTACTGTATCGGCAGCAGATCCTGAAAAATCAACATCACAAAGAGCTGTTACCCTTTCACGACCATTAACTGAAGCATTTTTAATATCGCTCCTACCCTTTCCTCCCGCTCCAATAGCCGCAAGATTTAATTGATCACTTGGCGAAACAAAACCAATACCACCGAGTACATTTCTAGGCACTATAAAAAATGAAGAGGCAATAGCTCCATTTTTTATGAATGACCGCCGAGAATTTTCTTTTTCTTTTTTGCTCATTTTGTTTTAAGATTGAATAAATATTGAATTACTACTTTTTAAATACAATTTACAAAAATTAATGAAAACTTAAACTTAAAACCGTCTAATATGTAAAATTTAGTAGACCAAAAAAAATATTCTTCATGGCCAATACATCGCAATTTTCTTTTTTAGAAAAGTAACACTTCTTTCTAGTTGCTCCATTCCTTCCACACCATCTTCTATACTAATCCAGCCATCGAAACCAACCCTTTTTAGCTCA
>Ga0164292_10001601_pt1 | contig 18364 bp, 15 predicted proteins | sample GEODES117metaG_FD_111486 | JGI IMG/M metagenome (GOLD analysis project Ga0164292, IMG submission 111486) | Eutrophic lake water microbial communities from Lake Mendota, Wisconsin, USA - GEODES117 metaG | ecosystem: Environmental > Aquatic > Freshwater > Lake | place: USA: Lake Mendota...
ATGAATATTAACACATACAGGGTTTTGGCACCTACATTTACGTACATTATATTTAGTTTTATACCAAAAATATAGTATATACACGACGCTGTAAGGGCTAACAATGTAAAACTTTGCCCTACATTTTTTTTTAAAAATATAATTAACCCTATTTACCAGAGTAGGAGTATGGGTTACGACTTTCTGCTTCTTCAGATAGTCTTCTTTGTTCTGCTTCAAATTCAGCATAATTGACATTAAGAAATTTCCTAGATACGCTAGGAAGTCCTGTTATATTCCAGTTATTTAAATCCCAACCATTACTTTTCAATTTTTGTTTTTCTTCTTCGGTTAAAGGGGTTTCATTCAAATAAAGTCTAGCCTTCCTATATTGTTTCCATTCTAATAACCTTTCTACATCAAAACCTTTTTTTCGTAATATTTCTCTTTCTTCTGGTTTTAAAGGTCGTTCATCTTCTGGGACAATTTCATTTATATATTTTCTCAATTCTTTATAATCATTATTATCTCTACCATTATGAATATTAGATTCTAATAAATCTTCTAGGGTATATCCATTTTTTATTAGAAGTGCTTTTTCTTCCTCATTGAATGGAACTGATTTTCTGAAGCGGGCTCCATACTTAATTTTACCATCTACTATAATGTATCCATCTATAGGCGGTTCAGGATCTTTAGAAACTACAGGTGAAGCTCTGGATACTACAGGTTCAGGTTTATAGACTACAGGTTGAACTTTAGTAACTACATGTTGAGCTTTAGTAACTACAGGTTGAGCTTTAGTAACTACAGGTGTTACTTTAACTGGTTCAGTTTTAGTATCAAATGCGCATTCATTTTTTTTTAATTTTTTGATCCATAAATTAACTAAAGCTGGAATCGGTTCTTTTAAACGTATACATACACTTTGTAAATTTTCTATTTTGCGTAATAAATCTTTGATCTCATTACATCCAGTTGGCAATACGCTAAGACTTTTCCAATCGATAGCATCATATAACTTTTTACATTCATTTGAAGAATTCATTATTTATATAATTAACATAGTTTTTTTATGAAATTTGAATAATTATAAATAATAAAATTCCAGCCCATATCAATAATTGTAAAATACTGAATGATTGTATATTTTTAGACCCAATAAATTGCTCAGCTATACACGGCAATAATTGAAATCGTGGAGGTGATGTATCGGTTGAACCGGGTACAGCATTACCTTCAACAGTTCTTATAAAATTACCCGGATTCATATCTATAACATCTCCTACAATACCTGGTATTAATCCTTCTAATAAACCATTATCATTCGCATTATTTACATAACTATAGCGCGGTTTATAGCAAGTTCCACTATTTGAATTTGTAGTTATATTTTGATTTTTAAAAAATGATTTCGCAAGATTTGGGATTTGAATTGGATTATTTATCCAAATATAATTACTATCTCTACCTAAACATTGTTGTCTTGATGTAGCACTTGTCACTGGACAAAATCCGCTTTGAACAAAATAACTACTACTGTATATTCCACCTGTAGGATATTCACTTTCTGGATATTCTGTTCTAAATCTATTATAAGGAGGTTGTTGTAAAAACCCTTTTCGGGCTCGTTCAGCTGCTTGTTTATCAGAAAAATCAACGTCACCTACTCCAGCTACAGAATTAGGTGTTGGAATGGGGTCAAGAATTAATGGTTTTGTAAAATTATTTAAAGCATTTATATTATTTTTAAATTGACCTAAAGTTGGATTAGAATTAACTCCCATTTTACCAATAGAATAATTATTATCTACAAATGTTTTATAATTATAATTATAGTTATTTATTGGATAAGCATATTCTTTAAACAGATTATTCATATATTGTTAAACAAATATCTAATTTAATCTAATAAAAATAAATCTACTATAAACTATATATTAAAAATGAGTTTAAGTAGATGGACTATGTCTGGTTTAATGGTGTCTTCTATACCTTATACTTCTTTAGGAAGTTGTAAATTAGTAATTTTTCAACATTTAACGGAACATCAGCAAACACAAGTAGCTCAATGGTTATTAAATATTTTTGTAGATGATTTAAAATCACAGGGACTTGACAATATATCAAAAGTGATAACATTTATAAAAGAGCATTGGCAAAATGGTGATAGTTATTATGTTTTTATTGGACCTAATCAAAATGTATTAGGTGGTATAGGTATTGATTTAAGTAATAATGAACCATATTTATCTAATATGTTTATTATACCCAAATTACGAAAAAGTGGTTATAGTAAAATATTACTAAAATATGCGGAGATACATAGTTGTAGATTTGATTATAATTATATTAAATTGTGGTGTAATCCAGATTTATTAAACTATTATGCTAAATTTGGTTTTGAGGAAATATCTAGAATTAATAACAGTAGGAATGAACCTGTATTAATATTAATGAAAAAATTTTAGTTACAAAAATTTTTTAAAATATCAAGTAATGAGTTATTAAATATATATTCAGGGTTAGTATTATAAAGATTAATTATTCTATTATCTATATAGCTACGTCGACAAATTGTAGATGTATTATATAATTTTTGAGATGTATAATCTACTGCTTTTTTAATATTTTTTTTTATTTCAGTTTTAGTTTTAGGTATTTCTAGAGAATGTATCATTTCTAAAAAGAAAATATTAGCTTTATATGTCCGAAACATTTTAGCAGAAAAACTAGGATGATAAATTTTTAAAAACTGATTCAAATCGTTAGGGGTAACATGATTTGAACCTCCATTATAAGAAAAGAGTAATTTTTTTGTATCATTAGGAAAATCATATTCATTATCAACAGTATTCCATAATAATCTTATTTGTTTAATTAATTCATTATCATTTAAATAACAATTATTGATAACTTGTTTTTTTCCTTTAAATATAATATTGTTATCATCTGGATTAAAATGTTGTGTTTGTATTGATAATAATCCAGTGCTATTCTTATATTTAAGATTTCCTACACGAAAATTACAATGATCCATAAGTAAAATAGATAATGCTAGTCTATCTAGACTCTCTAATTCTTTAATTCTATTTTTGTTTTGCTCATTTAAAATAAAATGACAATCATCTATAATTTGTTCTAAATTATTACCAAATTTAACAAGGTTACAATATTTTATATGATTTTTTAATTTATATTTATCATCCATCTATATATATAAATTAAATAATTTTATTCTAAACAAGTATTTTTAAATAAAATACTCGTAACTCTATAAGGGTCAGCATCACTTGCTGGACGTCTATCTTCAAAATATCCCTTGTAGACTTTTAAAACAGAACATGGAATACGAATACTTGAACCACGATTTCCTGCCGCAAAACTGAATTTATTGATATCACTTGTTTCACAAGAACCATTTAGACGCTGACTATTGTCTCCATAAACTGCTATATGTTCATTATGTTTACTAGATAATTTTTCTATATATTTATAAATCATATTTAAACCATCATCTCCACGTGTTTCGATTGTACTATAATTCGTATGTAATCCGCTTCCATTCCATGGGTTTGCTTTAGGTTTTGGATTAAAACTAATATTTATACCAAATTCTTCACTAAGTTTGTGTAAAATATATCTGGCAACCCATAATTCATCTCCAGCTGAAATACCTACACATGGACCTATTTGAAATTCCCATTGATTTGGAGCCACTTCTGCGTTCATACCACTTATTTTTAATCCAGCATTTAAACAATATTGATAATGTTTTTCAACAAAATTACGTAATACAATTGTTCGATTTCCTACTCCACAATAATAGTCCCCTTGTTCTTCTGGACAGACTTCCTTTGACCATGCCAATGGTTTTTCACTGATTTTGGTTCCATTTGATGACATAATAAAATATTCTTGCTCTATACCAAACCATGGTAACAATTGCGGTTTTTCATTAAATATAGTTAAAGCACGTATTCTGAAATTTGTATTGGTAGCTACAAATTTATTATCTTTTTCATAATAGGTATCACATAATACTAAATAAGAATGTCCCGGTTGAAAAAAAGGATTAGGATAATGCGCAACTGGATTCAATACAATTTCACTATTATTTGTGTCAGCTTGATAGGTGCTTGACCCATCATAATTCCATACATCTATATCTAGTTTTCCATTTTCAGGATATACAGTTCTATATTTAGAACGCAAATTACTTTTACCATCAAGCCAAATATATTCTAAAATAACTCCCTTATTTTCATCAATTGTGTGTGATATTTTCATCATAAATTCTATATTTAAAAATATATAGTTATTTTTAATATTATACTTTATATATAAAATGGATACTAGTTTAGAATGTATTTTTTTGTCCTATCTGGCATATTTAACTAAAGATGAAATTGATTTATTAAATAAAAATGGTCATTTAGGAGAGGATATAGATATCATATGGAAAACCCAATGGGAAACACTTAAAGATAAATATAATGAATTTAAAGTTTTTAGTTTGAGTGATTATAATATTGGTGACACACAATTTATATATTCAATTGATAAATTGGGTAGACTTTTAATATCATTTCGTGGAACAAAATGTGTAAATGACTTAATAACAGATATACGTATTACTAAAGATAAATGTATAGATATATGTTATAGTCCATTTTATTTAAAACATTATAGTAAAACATATCAACCTTATATTCATGCTGGATTTTATCAAATGTTTAATGTAATGAAATACGAATTATATCATATTGTTCGTAAATATTTAGAAACGAATATAAACAAATGTAAAATAATACTTACGGGCCATAGTTTAGGTGGAAGTTTATCAATAATTAGTAGTTTATGTTTGTTTATTAATTTTCATGATTATTTTAAGAGTGAAAAATTAGAAATTGAAAATATTACTTTTGGAACTCCTAAAATAGGAAATAATGAATTTAGTAATTTATATAAAGAGCTAATAAAAAATAATACACATTATTATCATAACAGTGATCCGATTCCCTGCGTCCCTCTATTAGGATTTAATAGCACTGGAAATTTATTCAAAATTAACAAATATAATGAGAGTAAATTTTATAGTATTAACTATCATTTATTGGAGTGTTATCTAAAACATTTACTAACACTTAGAAATTAATTATATTATTTATATATGAATGACTATTCTATATGAAAAATATAGACCTAAAAAATTAGAAGATTTTTGCGGTCATGAAAAAGTTATATTAGAATTAAAAAAATGGTTACAAAATTATTATTTACCTAAAACAAAAGTTGATAATTTAAAACCGAACCTTATTATTATGGGTTCACCAGGCATTGGAAAAACCACACTGGCCCATATATTATTACAAACATATGAATATGATGTTATTGAATTAAATGCTAGTGACACACGTAATGGTGAACAAATAGATAATATTTTTAAAGAAATTTTAAAAGCATCAAATAATGTTGCTTCTATGTTGAATTATGAGAAAAAAAAAATAGGTATTATAATGGATGAAATTGATGGTTTATCTACAGGAGATAAAGGTGGTATGAAAAAATTACAATATTATTTACAAAAAAATAATTATTTTTGTCCTATTATACTAACTAGTAATATTGCTCATTATACATTAACTGGCAGTAAAAAATTAGCGGAACTTAAAAAAAATTGTCTATTTTATTCATTAGACCCAGTTCCAAATCATATCATTTATAAAAAAATAAATACAATTATAGAGTCTGAACATTTAGAAGAAATTATAACACCTCCATTTTTAAATATATTGATTCAAAATAGTTGTAGTGATTTTAGAGTTATATTAAACACAATCGAATTTACTGTTTTATTATCTAAAACAAAAGAATTAAATTTTGAATCCATGTTTGAATATATTAAAAATAACACAAAAGAAGTGAATTATGATTTGTTTCAAGCTACTGAAAAATTATTTAAACCAAATAGTTTTAAAAATGAAAATGATATATTTAATATGTTTGATTTGGAAAGATATAATTTACCATTATCAAGTTATGACAATTTATATAAATATATTTTAACATTTGATAAAGAAAATCTCGAAATTATACAAAATATACTACACAAATTTACAGATAGTATATTAATAGAAAATGCTATTTATAATGGTCTACATTGGGAATTATTTGAATCACAATGCGCTTTAACAATATTTGCTATCTATTCTATATTTGGAACTATGAAACATAAGGGCGCAAAATCTACATTTAATTCTAAAATAACTAGTCGTATGAATTGTATTAATGCTAATCGTGATACACGTTCAAAAATAACTAAAAATTTAGGCATCGATAATAAAAATTATCATTTATATGTTGAATATTTAGTAGCAAAAGTATTAAAAGACCCAGAATGTATTAAAAAAAATATGGAAGAAAATGACCTATCTAAAGAAGAAATGTTACGATTACTTAGATCCGCAGATTGTAAAAACCATCTATTACATAGACTAAAAGCGATTGGCTTTATTACTGAAAAGGAACTGGAGAAATCAATATAAATTTATCATTGATTTCTTTATATTTATTTTCTATTATATAAAAATCATAGTTTTTAGGATTACGTATGTATTGGTCTATTACAATTAAATTTATATTCGATTCAATTGTTTTTTCTAAATTTCTTTTATTTGCTAAATTACTAGAAATATAACATATATTATGGGTCTCTATTCCCAAACAAATTAAATAATCTATAAAACTTTTTAATTCAGTCCAATTTAATATATTTGGAATATTTTTATTATAATCATCAATTTGAGATAAAAATGTAGGAATTAAATGTTGAAACAATAAACGCTGTTTACAATAATCACTTTTATGTGAAGTAATATGAAATAATTCTTTTTTTTGTATATATTCATCTATAGTTGGAATTCTATATCTTTTTGAAATTTTGCCTTGTATAAAAAGAGGCAAACAAAGACTATATTTCAAAAAATTATCAAAACAATATATTTTTTTCTCCTTTATACGTGTATATATTTTAGGTTCATATTCTTGTAAATATAACAATTCTTTTTTAACATTTTTTAAAACAATGATACAATCTATATTTTGTAAATAATTCATCATCATTTGATAATTATCACATTTATATTTTTTTAATTCTAATTTAATATCAAATAAATTTAATACTATATTATTTTCTTTTTTTTTTTGAACAAATACGATATAAAATATATCTTTATCTATATTAATAATAGGTTTCTCCTTTTTTTCAATTTGTTTATAATTGTCACCATATACTATTTTATAATCAATACTATCTAATTTATAAACAACATATAGTGGAATACTATCCATAATATATGTTATTTATTATTTAATTCTAATATACTTTTTCTACCATGACATAAACGACATAATGCAATTAAATTATTTATATCATTTGTTCCTCCTTTAGAAAATGGTTTTATTTGACCTATTTCATATGTAAAATCTAATAATAGACCACAATCACCGCATTTCCATTTTTGAACACTAGCTACCATTTTTTTTAATGAATTACTTACATTTCTACGGACTTTTAGATTTGTATTTTTTATATGTATTTGTGCGTTTGTATTATTTTTTAAAATAGTAGGATTATAATAATTTTTCTTTTTTAACCAACTAAAAAATATAGAACCTAAAAAAATAATAATACTAATATAAACTCCATTGTTTTTAATCCAAATGGAAAATAAATCAAAATATGGATAATAATATAACATTAAAAAAATTAAACTGCTAAAAAAAAATAAAAAAAGTATCATTTAAAATTGAATTTAAGAAAGATATATATATATATAATATATTTCATTATGAGTATCTTTTTAAATGATATAGAGACTACATTTAAAGTTGACCGACCTAAAATATGGTCTGAAAAAGACATTATAGAACCGATTATTAATAATTTGCCAGTAGAAATAAATAGTAAAACAACTAGACAAAAAGAATCAATTGAAACTACTAAAACCAAAATAGAATCTTTACCAAATAGTTCAGGTATCATAAACTGTTTTCATTTTTATAATGACTTATGTCAATTTTATGAAAATCGTAAAGGTGCTCAAATTGTATCAAATGACTGGTTAACTACATATCAAATCATTGAAAGTTATCAATTAATAAGTAATAAACGTTCAATAAATGTATTTTATAATACTCATTTCACTGGCAGTTTAATAAGTGCTACAAATCATTATTGTAAAACAAATCGTGTAGACTTTCAATGGTTAGCAAATAGTAGTTCTCTAGACGTAGAGGATAAATATAATATTTTTAAAAATTATCGAAAAAATTGGTTAATGAGTGAACAAATGAATGGTGATCTTACTAATATACAAAATATAATTACTATTAAAAAATCTGTGAAAAAACATTTTCTACATGGTGTCGATTTATATTTTAGTGATATTATTACGAATAACAATGAAGAATCTAATAGTTTAATTCATTTTGGACAAATGATAATTGGGTTATCTATTTTATCTCCTGGTGGACACTTTATTATTAAAATACCTAGTTTTTTTAAACCATTAAGTATATCACTTATTCATTTACTATCTAATGTATTTAAAGACTTTTATATATTTAGACCAGAAACAATCCAACTAATAGATACTAATGTTTATTTAATTGGTAGAAATTTTATAGGACTTTTACCTGTATTGGAACAAAAGTTGCTAAATAATATGAAAAGTCTAATACAGATTGGAGTTCCAAATTGTGCTAATTATTCTATTTATCAAAATAGCATACGCATTAGTTCATTATTAGAAAATATTACTAATATTTCTAATACTATATATATTAAAGGTCAAATCCCTCTGATTGAATCAGCCATACAAATGGCACAATCTCTGAAAGATACTGTTGAAATAGTTGAAAATTTGGGACCAATTTATATAGAAAAACTGGATAAATATATTTCTAAATTTAGTATAAAACGACTATATACAGAAGAATTACTTAATACTCGATCTCCTTCTGGTAATATACTACAAAACGCTGGTGCTCTACAACAATTTAAAACCGTTTTTAGTCAAGATGCCTCACTCCGTTTATATCATACATTTGTAAACATTATCAATAAACCATTTCATTACAAAAAAAAAGAAGAAGTTGAAGTTGGCAAAAAAATATTTAAATTATTAGAACAAGATGTAAAAAAAGGATTGACTGATGAACAAATTTACAACAATTTACATTTGAATATGAATACATTATTCTATGATTTATATGGGCCACCTAATATATTAACAGAGGGTAGAGCAAATAGTCGTGTAGATGATATCACAAAAATATTAAATAGCATAGATGGAATGCCAATGATTGAAAATTATATTGATTTTGGTTGTGGAGAAGCATGTATTACGGAAGCAATAGCTAGTAAAATAAGCGCTACACATGTTGTAGGTATGGATATTAAACCACCTAAAACACCAATTAGTTTTACTTTTGTAGAATTAAAACCTGATATTGCTAAACTTCCAGCCGATAATAGTTCAACACAATTTATTACATGTTTAATGGTTTTACACCATTTGAAAAATCCGGATGAATATATTAAAGAATTTAGTCGACTTTTACGAGCGGGTGGTATATTATTAATTAGAGAACATGATATTCAAGGTGATAGTGATCCAGATGGTAAATTGATTTTAGATATGTTACATGGGTTTTATGAAGTAGTATGGGCTAAAAAGGGTGAACAAGAAAATCCAGATTATGTTAAAAATTATTTTGCTAATTATAAAAATAGAGAAAATTGGACAAATTTGATTGAAAGTAATGGGTTTAAACGTATTACCAATCCTGAAATTGATCAGTTCTATAATTCAGCTGATATTGATCGTGAATATGGTAATGGAAAAAAGATTAAAAATCCTTTTTATCACTATTATGCTGTCTATATAAAAGAATAATTATCAAGATTTATGCTATATAATAGATATTTAAAAAGTAGGTGACTATTTGACAACTATTACAATTCTATGTGTTAAGATATTATTAAACATATAATAATAGGCATATTTAATAAAATATATATTTTGTTTTGAACGATTTATTACCATTTATATAATTATTAAACTATATAAATGGTTATTCAAAAAAGTAATCATAAAAAAATGTAGTTTAAAACGAGGTTGTCCTAGGATTAAAAGCAAAGAAATGGGAACAAATAAACATGTTAATTAACTATAATTTAATCAACAAAATAGATAAAAAACATATGTGTTACAAAAAAAAATCAACTGTTAAAGACATACTACTATTTGATATTAGAAATACACGTTCAGATAATCATTTACTAATAAAAATTCTTTATTGACTAATTGGTAAATTATTAGGATTATATGTAATATCAAAGCGGTCAAGATTCATTACTTTGTTCCAAGCTTTTATAAAATCTGATATGAATTTTGTATGTGCGTCATTAGAAGCATATACTTCACAAATTGCTCGTAGCTGAGAATTTGAACCAAAAATTAAATCAACTCTTGTTGCGCTCCACAATAATTTTTTAGTTTCACTATTATATCCATAATATATATTTTCATCTGTATTAGTTGGTTCCCAAACAGTATTCGTATCAAGAATATTTAAAAAGAAATCATTTGTAAGCATTCCTGGTCTATTTGTTAATACACCGTTTTTAGATTTATCAAAATTAATACCCATAGCCCGTAATCCGCCAATAATAACCGTCATTTCCGGACCAGTGAGTGAAAGAGTGCTGGCTTTATCAATTAATAATTTTTCTGACTCATATGCGTAATTAGACAATACATAATTACGAAAACCATCCGCTTTCGGTTCTAAATAACTAAAAGAGGTAATATCTGTCTCTTCTTGTAAAGCATCCATCCTTCCAGGAGTAAATGGAACATTTATTAAATGCCCAGCTCTTTCAGCTGCTTTTTCTATTCCTACATTACCACCTAATACAATTAGATCCGCAAGTGAAACCTTTGTTTTTAATTGTTGTTGATTAAAATCCATTTTAATTTTTTCAAGAACTAACAAAACACGTTGAAGTTGTACATATTGATTAACTTTCCAAAATTTCATAGGCAATAATGATATTCTGGATCCATTTGCCCCACCGCGTTTATCAGTATTTCTAAAGGTAGAAGCTGAAGACCACGCAGTATAAACAAGTTCATATATTGATAGTCCAGAATCTTTTATTTTATTTTTTAAATAATTAATATTATTTTGTGATATAACTTTATGATTTAGTGTTGGAATAGGATCTTGCCAAATATAATTATATAAAGGAACTTCTGGACCAAGATATCTTGTTTTCGGACCCATATCACGATGAGTCAGTTTAAACCAAGCATTAGCAAAAGCTTCCGCAAATAGATCAATGTTTTCTAAAAATTTACGTGATATTTTATTATATATAGGGTCAAAACGCAATGAAAGATCAGTCGTAAGCATCATAGGTTTATGTTTTATATTCGGATCAAACGCATCAGGTATATCGGCTTCAGCATTAATAGCAACCCATTGATTAGCCCCGGCTGGACTTTTCATAGGTTCCCATTCAAATTCAAAAAGGTATTTAAAATATGTATTACTCCATTTTGTAGGAGTATCCGTCCACGTAACTTCTAAACCACTTGTAATAGTATCTGGACCTTTTCCTGTTTGAAAGCTATTTTTCCATCCAAAATTCATTTGAGAAATAGGCGCAGATTCAGGTGGAGGACCAACATAAGATTCACTTGCTGCTCCATGACATTTGCCAATCGTATGACCTCCCCCAATTAGTGCCACAGTTTCTTCATCGTTCATACCCATACGACTAAAAGTTTCTCTTATATCATAAGCTGCTAATATAGGGTCTGGATTACCATTTGGACCTTCTGGATTTACATAAATTAAACCCATATTAGTTGCGGCTAATGGTTTTTCTAGTTGTCCATTTACTGAATAACGTTTATTATTATCTAACATTTTTGTTTCACTACCCCAATATGTATAATAGTCTGTTTCCCAAACATCAGTACGACCGCCGCCAAAACCTTTTATTTTAAATCCCATAATTTCAAGAGCAACATTTCCAGCAAGAATCATTAGATCAGCCCATGAAATTTTATTACCATATTTTTGTTTCACAGGCCATATTAGACGACGAGCCTTATCAAGATTGCCATTATCATTCCAACTGTTAAGAGGAGCAAAACGTAATAATCCATTTCCACCACCGCCACGTCCATCACCTACTCTATAGGTTCCAGCACTATGCCATGCCATGCGCACTATAAATGGTCCATAATGTCCAAAATCAGCTGGCCACCATTTTTGAGAATATGTCATTACTATTGACAAATCACGTTTTACATCTACCAAATTTAGACTATTAAACGCTTCGGTATAATTAAAATTATTATCTAATGGATTAGCTAAAGAATTATTGGGATAAAGTACTCTTAGATCAAGTTGATTTGGCCACCATATATTACTAGTATTATTAGATTGACTATAATTAGATTTAAAAGGACATTCCATATTTTTTGGACATTCTGATTTTACAGTAGGTATATCGATGTTTTTTCTTGTTATTTCATTTTTATAATTCGCAATTAATAAAACTTTCTTTATATTTTCTTCATTATGATAAAAAATAAATACTAATTTATCTCCATTTTCTTCATAAACAATTATTTCAGAATTTTCATTACGGTTATCACAAATAGTAACGCTTTTTTCTAATTTATTTATTAAATTTGTGCAATAATCTATTACATTTTCATTATTTGATAATATATCGTTTAGAGTGGTTTTATTATTTAGATTAATATTAAATTGCCTTGATAATATATCTTCTACAATAATTTGAGCATTTAATACATCTGTTAAATTTAATATATCTAAAACTACAGTTGTAAAATTATCCGTATTTGTGTAAAAATTATTCATTTTCATTTTTAAATCATTTAAAATTGGTTTAGTCAATATACGATTATTTTGAACATATTTTTCTTTAAGAAAAGATAGAATTAAATTAAACTTAGTCAATTGATTTGATTCATTACCATTCATTATATATATTAAGTTTGTTTTAATTTTCAGTATTTAATAAAATAATTATATACTATTTTTGTATTTTAAAGAATATATAATATATATGGAAAGATATACTATTATTTTAAAAGACAATTTAGAGAATATGACTGAATGCGTTTGCTGTATTGTTAATTATTTAGGTATTAATACATGTTCTTCAACGTATTATAATTACTATTGTAAGTATAATCTAAAAACACGTGATATTAGTTTTACAGAGTATTGTCCTTTATCGATTCATAAGAAAACGAGTAATATTTTTCAAACTCCAATGATTATGTCATTAGCAAGAGAAGCAATTCATAGTAGTTTTAATAAAATAGAAGCAGGATTAACAATAGAACAGATTAATTATATAAAAGCACTAGATTGTGTAGAAGAGATTAGAATAAGTCCAAAAATAAAACTTAACGTTCTTTCGGATAATATAGGTGATAATACTAAGAGTAGTTTTGTAAATAATAATCCAAATACAAATTTTGGTCTTCAAGCTCAAAATAAGGATTTTGAAAACTATAAACTAAGTAGCACAAAGATTTTTAACTATTTAGAGAGTCCGGATAATACTACATATAAATATAATTACGAAGAAATAAATAATCAAGAAGTTGATATTATTGTTATTGATGACGGTATTCATGGAAATCACCAAAATTTTATGATTGATGGTAAAAATATATGTAAAATAGATGAACAACCTAATTGTCCTTGGCAATTATCTAAATTATTAACTTTAGCCGGAGTATCATATATACCTGGAAATACGCCTGAAGGAGTAAGTGAACAGGACCCCAGATTTTTTTCCTACTTTACTCCCCCAAAAAAAACGGATAAATTGAAACCAGAGTATAATCATGGAACACATGTTGCTGGAATCATTTGTGGTGATAATACCGGTTGGATACGGAGTACTAAAGTAAAATTATATTCTATACCAGGTATACCATTAGCAAGTATATTTTTAATATTATTCAATTTTATAGAATTTGCTATATTAGATTTTCATATAAATAAAATAAAGCTTGGTATTAAAACTCCTACATTAGTGAATAGAAGTTATGGGTTTGATGTTTATGATACAAATTTATTACCGTCTAGTAATTTTACAAAAATATATAATCAACCATGGTTTTACACATATTTTGATAAATCTAAACAATTATTATTTAAAACAATATCAATTTATCCAGAAAGATACATTTTTGAAATTCAGAAAAAATTTGGTATAGTAAATGTTTTTTCCGGAGGAAACGATACTGAATTACAGGTGAAATGGTCTGATGATACGAACGATTATTATAATTATTATCTAACAAACTCGTCGGATATTCAACAAATCCATACATTCTACACATATCCATATATACCTCGAGAAACGTATCTAAAAGATGATTTATGGACAATTGATGGATTGAAATTAAGTGAATTAACCCTTCAATCATTATTTGAATACAAAAATTTAAAAATAGAAATTAATTATAATTTAATCAAAAGTCGTCTTAATAATAATAGAAACAATATTTATAAAATCTTGAATGAAAAACCACCTACTATTATTGTCGGTAGTGTTAGAATGTTAGTACCAGATACATTTAATTATTTAAATAAAGAGAATGTTGGATTCTTATCAAATTATATTTTAAGTGGATTTAGTTCATTTGGTGATGCTTTAATATACTCCCTAGGCAGTAATATTAGAAGTTCAGTTGCATATAATTCAGTAAATGAACTTTCTGATAATTTATATAATAATTACCCTGGAACATCTATGGCAGCGCCAAATATAACTGGAATATTATCATTATATTTAATTAAATTATATTCTACTCTAGATATGTCCATATCGATAGATAAAATTATGACTGATACAAATAGTTATGTTCAAAATTATATAGACAATAATTTACGAAATGTATATGAAAATGTAGATATTACACAGTATGGAGATAAAAATGAATACTTTTATAAAGATATTCAACTATATAATAACTTAGAAAATATAAACGTAATATATCCTTTATCCGTATCACCTCTATATAAAATATATTGTCCTGTGCTATTTTATAATAAAGATTTTATATATAATCCTATCAAACCAGATAGTAATGAAGTAATAGCTGTATCATTTAAAATATCTGCCTTAGTCGAGAATCCTACAACAATAATCTTAAAAGCAAAAAATACAACCAGTGAAAATTTTAGTTTTATTATTACTAGATATCCTAAATATGGATCGATTACACAAGTTTCAAATAGTATTTTTACCTATATTTCAAGTAGTAATATACAAGATAGTTTTCAGTATGTAGTAATTGAAAATTCAATGATAAGCTCACCTGGTACTGTTATTATTTATAATTATAATGAAAATGATATTAAAAACATACCTCGGACATTAGGTACATTTACTTTTAGTGATATATTATTTGATGGAAAAGAATGGACTTTTGGAACAATTAGTACAGATACATTTATAGAAGAAATAGATTATTATCGATTAGGAAATTATAGATTAAAGAATTAAAACATACAACACTTTCTACATTTGTATGTTTTATTACTTTTAGATATTTAGTTTAACTATTATTATTCGTATTAGTAGGTAATTCAGGTAATTGTAATACTTGAGCGTCATTTATAATAATACGTACATCAGAACTATTAGATGGTGTAGGTGGTTTAGACACATTTTCCTTTTGATTATGACTATTTTTTTTAGATGAAGTATTATCAAAAGTAAAATTACTACTAATCGTATAAGGTTGCGTATTTTGGTCAGCCGGAGTTTGTGGTCTGGTTCTATTATTACCAAATAGTATATTAGTTGCTGCCATATTATTATTGATTTTTTTAACTAATTCTTCAAATGGGTCAACCTTCTTTTCAGTTTCTTCTTCTATATCATCAAAACGATAAGCCTTAGTATGTGATATTGTTCCACATATATCTGGTAATTCTAATAATTCATTATTATTACTATTGTTATTAACAATATTACCTATAATTGCCTTATCATTAATATAATGGTCCTTAAATGCTTTTACTATATTATCGGGTATATCTGGAGATAATTCAATTAAACGATCAAATTCCATACGGGCAAATTTCATAAATTCATCAGCGTCACGTCTTTTATTCCGAGCTATATTTAATTCTGTATTTATAACACGATATAATTTATACCATTGTTTAGATACACTATCATGTGCCTCACTCATTTGCGCATATTTGAAAAAATTCTGTAACGTTTGTAAAATACCTATAAAAATATTTACACCTCCTAATCCATATTGAGCATATGTAGCATATTCTTTAGGAATTGTATTACTATCACCACTTAAAGCAAATGTAGCTGAGGCAAGAATTGTGGATAATACAACACATGGTATAGTAAACGCATAATTCTTAAGTTTATTTTTTTTATAGGAACGTTCATGTAAAATTTTATACACTATCGCTTTATCAGCCCAACTAATAAAAATATTTTCGACTTGTTCTGTCCATTTTAATTTGTTTTTTTGATTATCTGTATTTTCTTCTTCTTTATCAGACATTCATATAATTTATACACATACTAAATTTATTCTAAAATAAATATTTTCTCATAAAACTTTATATGAATGTTGCCCATTTTATATGGTTTCAAGGAAAACCACCGTCTAAATATCTAGTTACAATAGATAAATTTGTGAAGAAAAATCCAAATTTTACTATTTATATTTGGAGTGAAGAAACATTATTACCCTTATTAAAAAATAATCATATTTTTTATAATGCTATACATAAATGTGAATATATGATACAAAAAATAGATATTTATAAATATGTTGTATTATATTTTTTTGGCGGCATTTATCTTGATTTAGATATAGTTGTTGAATCTACATTTTCTAATCATTTTTTAAATGAAATTGATAAATATGATTTAGTATTTAGTAAAATTAAAATGATACAATGTATACCAATAGATTTTATTAATAATGGCATTATATTTGGGAAAAAAGGTAGTCCATTATTATTAAAAATTGTTGAAGATATCAATTGGAATCAACCATTTTATAAAACAAAAGATTGGAGAGTTCTTGATACAGCCGGACCATTGTATGTCACACGATGGTGTAAGGAAAATAATATTAAAACTATAGACCAAAAATATGTAGAAGGACGACCATTGTTCTATTTTTATGATGATGAATATAAGGGCATGTTTATAACACATTTACATCATAATAATTGGATGGATAATTATTTATATCTTGTTGTAGTTATTATTAATTATAGCTTGTACCTATTTATTTTTTTTATCATTATATTAGTTCTATATAAAACATACAAATAAATCCTTACTATGAAATGACATTTTATATATCATTTCATTATAATGTGATGTTCTATAGTTACAAGTCATTATATAAACGATATATATCTAAAATAGTTTATATATGGAGATATTTTACAACACTAATTATAAATTTATATATAATGAAGATGTTTTATCGATTTACATCTAGATAAAATTTTACTGGTTTTTGTATTTAATCTTTTTTAATACATCCGCAAACTCTCCTAATTTCCTTATATATTATAATAATATTATTACAATATGTTATTCTAAATAAAACAGATTTCAAATACTGTTTTATTCAGTCATTGATTCTTTGTAAATTTAATATCTTTAATCTATTTTGTAATCGGCAATACGATAAGTCAATGAACTATTTTTTGATAATTACCTTACGTCATCATTTTAAACAACACCTATATATCTATTAACACAAGAGATAATTACTATGAATTTGTTATAATAGCTCCGGTCAAATCAGCACCAATAACATCTGTTAAATCAGCACCAGTTAAATCCGCTCCTTTCAAATTAGCACCAGTTAAATCCGCTCCTTTCAAATTAACATCTGTCAAATCAGCACCATTAAAATTAGCACCTTTTAAATCAGCACCATTAAAATTAGCTCCTTTTAAATCAGCACTAGTAAAATCAGCACTTATTAAAAGAGTACCACTTAAATTTGCTCCCATTAAGTTACAAAATAAAAATTTACTATTAGATAAATGAGAACGTTTAAAATTAATCATTACTAAAGTACAATAAGAAAAATCAAAATCATATAAAAACCTGTCATTTAGATTTACTCCAGGTAAATATGCTCCAGTAAAAATAGTGCCTGATAAAATAGCGTTAGTAAAATTAACCCCTTTTAAATAAGCATTAGAAAAATCAGTATTAATTAAAATAGCATTCGTTAAATCTGCA
>Ga0164292_10001603_pt1 | contig 18353 bp, 17 predicted proteins | sample GEODES117metaG_FD_111486 | JGI IMG/M metagenome (GOLD analysis project Ga0164292, IMG submission 111486) | Eutrophic lake water microbial communities from Lake Mendota, Wisconsin, USA - GEODES117 metaG | ecosystem: Environmental > Aquatic > Freshwater > Lake | place: USA: Lake Mendota...
ATCGTTTTCCCGCGGAACGTCAAACGCTTCCACTACGACGATCACGACCAGTTGCGAAATCACCTGGCCAACTTCATCAGCGCCTACAACTTCGGCCGAAGACTGAAGACCCTCAAAGGCCTCGCGACCTACGAGTTCATCTGCAAATACTGGACTTCTGAACTACAGAGGTTCACGCTAAATCCGATCCATCAAATGCCGGGACTGAACACTTAGATACTTCTGACAATGAAGTCCGGTGTGATCCCTGATGCCGCAATGAACGGCCCCGTGTCACGTCCAGCAAACAGCCCGTGGTCCGTTACCAGCACGCTGCGGCATCCGGCGGCGGCTCCTCCCAAGACGTCGGTATGCAGCGTGTCGCCCACCATCGCCAGTCTTGCGGGCGAAAGGCCGGTGCGCGCGATACTCTCGGCAAAGGCCCTGGGGAAGGGCTTGCCGAACCAATGCACTTCGGCCCGACGCCGATCCAGAAGATCGTGACCAAAGAGACCCGGCTCCAGTGTCAGCCCACCTTCGCGTGGGGCGACGAGATCGGGGTTCGCGATCACCAACGGGCGCGGGTTGCGCGTCAGTGCGGCCACCAGCCGCAGCTGCAAGTCGGGCGACCAGCGCGCGGTGGAGAGGAACAGGATGCCATCGGCCCAGTCAAACGCCGAAGGGTTGGCGACCGCATCAATCACTCGGGCCGGTATGTCGGTGAAGGTATCGCCCGCGGCCGCAATCGCAGCCCAGGTGGCACCTCGGGCGATGGCGTCCAGACGGGCCACAGCTACCTCGCGTGAGGCGACCACTTCATCAGCGGTGAAGTCAAAACCCAGACGGTGGTACTTGGCCAGAAGCTGGGCCTTCGTGTAGCTGGCCGCATTGGTCAGCACCACCAGCCGCTTGCCGCGTGCGCGCAGCGACGCCATGCGCTGGGCGGCCCCCGGGATTGCGGTTTCACCCACGTTCAGCACCCCGAACGCATCAAGGAGGAAGCCGTCGACGTGATCGCCCACGCCTTCCAGCGATGGCAGCATCAGCGACGTGGCAGGATAGCGCGCCACAGGCAGACGCGGGCGGATCGCCTCGTACCGGGCAAATGCAGCTTCGGCGTCCGACATCATGCCGCCCGCTTCGGCCTGCAACGGGACGGCTTCAGACACTGGTGAACCCGCCTTCGACCATCAAAAGCGCGCCGTTCACCATGGCCGAGGCATCAGAGGCAAGATAAAGCGCCGCATCCGCGACCTCGACCGACTCGGCGAAACGGCGGGCGGGGGTGGCGTTGCGGAAAGGGTCGCCCTTCTCGGGCTTTCCCCAAACCTTCTTGCCCATCGGGGTCATCACAACGGTCGGGCAGATTGCATTGACCTGCACATTGTACCGCGCCCACTCCGCGCAAAGGGACTTTGTCAGCGCGTTCAGCCCGCCCTTTGAGGCGGCGTAGGCTGCATGGTCATCCAGCGCGATCACCCCGGTCTGGCTGGAGATCATGATCACCTTGCCCCAGCCCTGCGCGATCATTGCAGGCGCTAGGGTGCGTGCGGTCAGAAACGGCGCGCGCAGGTTCACGGCCATCATCTGATCCCAGTCTCGGGTCGAGAAATCGACGGCGGGCGCGACATTGGTGATGCCGGCCGAGTTCACCAGAATGTCGATCGTCCCCCATTCTGCCAGCGCCCGTTCGCAGGCGGTGACGGGTTCGGTCGGGCTTGCCATCTCGGCGGTCAAGGTCATGCAGCGGCGGCCATGGGCGTGAACGGCTTCGGCCGTTACGGCAAGGTCTGCTGTGTCGCGGCCCAGTGCCACGATATCGGCCCCGGCTTCGGCAAAGATCGCACAGATCTCGGCCCCGATGCCTTTCGATGCCCCGGTGACCAGGGCTTTTCGGCCCCTAAGGGAAAAGCGGTCTTGCCAGGACATGCGCCTACTCCAGATTGGTGTGACGTGCGCGCATGGCGTCAGGCGCTATGCCAAGATGGTCGCGCAGCGCAAGGATCAATAGCTCGAACGCCAGATACTGCGCGCCTTCGAAAAGTGAACCCATTGGCAAGACCGAAGTGGCCGCCGCGCCCCGATCGCTGGCCATGGTCTGGGCCGGGATGTGAAAGACCAGGTCGGCGGCCTGCGGGGCCGCACCCTGCGGCTCGGCCGTGACGCAGGCCACGCGCGCGCCTGCCGCGCGCGCCACGCCGACAAGGCCATTCACCGTAGAAAAGCCGCCAGGGCCAGCACTGACGATCAGCAAGTCCCCAGGCCCGACCGGAGGGCAGGACATGTCGCCCACCACATGCGCATCCAGCCCCATGTGATAAAGCCGCATGGCCAGCGCCCGCATCATCAACCCCTCGCGCCCGACGCCGTAGCACACGACACGGGCGGCACGCGCCAGTTCTGCAACCATCGCCTGCATCGTTGCCGGGTCGATAGCGGCGACGGCGGACCGGATTCCATCGGCTGCGCGGGCGGCCTGATCGGCAAGCGTCATGTTCCCACCCTTCGCATACTGTTCGGCACCGAGGCCGCCAAGGCTGCCTTGTGAAGAAGCCCGCATTCGTCAAGCAGGTCCAGCACCGTGTAGCGGCTGCGAAGGAAGCGGGCCTTCAGGATGGACTGGTAAAGGTAGCGGTCATCCACTCCGATCTCTGCACCCTTCGCTGGCGCACCCGCACGCCGAAGTTGCTCAGCCATCCGCTCGGCAGTCCAAAGCCGGGCGCGCAGGCGGGCTGAAAGCCCGGGCCAGAGGTCGCTGAGATGGCCCAGTCTCTTCGCCAGCGCTTCGCCTTCGACATGCTTCAAGCGGGTCTCGGCCATGGCGCGGTCGGCAATCTCGCCCGATCCGAAAAGCCGCAGGACCTCGGCTTCCTTCTCGCCCAGGGTCATGCCGGACCGCAGCGCCGGATCGAGCGGCAGGTGGTCGAGGGACAGAAGCCAGTCATACATCCGTAGGGTGGCGATCGCGCCCACCGCGACGCAGGCTCCATGGCTGACCCCTTCGCCGTTATGGTGCAGATCGTCCATCTCCCACAGATGGGCGATCTGGTGATCCGCCCCCGAGGCTGGGCGCGACGAGCCATGCGCCTCCATCGCCAGACCCACCAGCGTGAGGCCAAGGAACAGACCTTCGACCGCGTCGCGATCCCCGGCGGCGATGCGGTCGGGCTCTGAGAGCCAGCCTTCCAGCCCGTCCTGCACCATGGGCCAGGCAACGTCATCGATGGGCTCGATCCCCAAGGCATCCGCGATCATCCAGTCGCCGCCCGCAGGCACCTTGCCAGCAAGGTCGCCGTAACCCCACCCCGTCATCTCGCGCGGGGCAGCGGCGATCACTTCCAAATCGGCCAACAGAACCTTGGCTGGGCGGCAGGGGATGGTCTTCTTGAACCCCTTTTCGGACAAGGGCGCGCCAGCTGAGGTGTAGCCGTCCATGCTCGCTGCCGTGGCTACGCACATATACGGGATGCCCAATCCGAAGGCTGCGTATTTGACCACATCGTTCATTACCCCCGAGCCGATGGCGACCGGCGTCTCGCCCGCGCGCAAGACGCCGCGCAGACTGTCGGCCAGATCGACCGTCGGCTTCGGGCGGGGCAGGGCCGCGATGACGTGGCGGCGGAAGGCAATCCCGGCGGCGTTCAACGAAGCCTCGACCTGCGGGCCGGCAGCGGCCCAGCCGCGGTCATCGGCGAACAAGCAGACCGGGCCGGAGAAATGGCGGGCATATAGCACGGCGGCCTCGGAAATCACTTCGCGACCGATCCGCACTTCGGCCACATTGGCCGACCGCGCCACTGCCTGGCCAATCACCGCCGCACCTGTCATGCCGGCACTCCTCCCGAGGCCAGAGTTCGTCCATCGGCTCCAAAGTGGTGCTGGCGCGGTGGCGGAAGATCGAGCCCCACAACCGCGCCGTGATCGAGCGTCGTATCCCCTTCGGCCCGCACCACAAGGGTCTGGCCGCCTTGGAGGCGCAGGTAAAGATAGGCATCCCCGCCAAGCGTTTCGCAGATCGACACTGTGGCAGGAAGCTGCCCTTCTCCCGCGGGGCGCAACGCCACATGTTCGGGCCGGATGCCCAGCTTGACCGCGCCCGTAGGCGCCGCCCCCAGCGCCACGCCCTCGACCATCGCCTGCCCGCCCTCAAGCTCGACGGCCAGGAAATTCATGGCGGGTGCCCCGATGAACCCGGCCACGAACTCGGTCATGGGGTGGTTGTAAAGCTGCATCGGGGTGCCGACCTGCTCGATCCGACCGGCGTTCAGCACCACGATCTTGTCGGCCATGGTCATGGCTTCAACCTGATCGTGGGTGACGTAGACCATCGTCGCCTTCAGGTCGCGATGGAGCGCCTCAAGCTCGATCCGCATCTGAACACGCAGCTTGGCGTCGAGGTTCGAGAGCGGTTCGTCGAAGAGAAAGGCCTTGGGTTCCTTCACAATGGCTCGCCCGATCGCGACGCGCTGGCGCTGGCCACCTGACAGCTGTGAAGGTTTGCGGTCGAGGTAAGGTTCCAGCTGCAGGATGCGCGCGGCCTCGGTGATGCGATGTTTGCGATCGGCCTTGGGGAAGTTGTTCACCTTCATCCCGAAGTCCATGTTCTCGCGCACCGTCATATGTGGATAAAGCGCGTAGGACTGGAAGACCATTGCCACGTCCCGCTCGGACGGGGCGGCGCGCGTCACGTCGCGGTCACCGATGTGGATAGTGCCATCGGATATCTCCTCCAATCCTGCGATAGACCGCAAGAGCGTGGACTTGCCGCAGCCCGAAGGGCCGACAAACACGGCGAACTCACCATCCGCGATCGTCAGCGAGACCGCGTACAGCGCCTGTGCCGCGCCGTAGAACTTGTTCACGCCGGTCAGCCTTACCTCGGCCATGGGCGACCCTCTCCCTTGCGCGACCGGCCTGAGCGGGCGGCGACGCATTGCAGTTTTTCCGGTTGACTCGCCGGGGCTTCGATACATTTATATCTGCAGCGTTACAAATGGAAGTCAACTCTGCAACGCTGAACCCTGTGGGAGGAAAACATGAAACTCAAATCTCATGTCAGCGCCGTTGCGCTGACTGCCGCCTCATTGGCGGGATTGACCGGGGCGGCATCCGCCTGGACGCTGGAAGAAGCCGCCAAGCCTTATGCCGGAACCGAAATCGAAGTGCTGTTCCTTGACCGTCCCGGCTACAACGCCGCGATCAAGATGCTGCCGGAGTTCGAGGCCGCGACCGGCATCAAGGTGAACTTCACGACCGTTCCCTACGAGAACGCGCTGGGTGAGCAAGTGCGTGACTTCGTGGCAGGCGGTGATCTGGACGTGGCGCTGATCGACCTTGTCTGGATCGGCAACTTTGCCGAAAACGGTTGGATCGTGCCGTCCGAGACCTTCATCAGCAATGCGGCTCTTGCCGACCCGGCACTGGACATGGCGGACTTCTTCCCGCTGATCCTTGATGCCTTCGGATCGTGGAACGGGGTCAACTACGGCCTGCCGTTCGACAACTATTCGGGGCTGCTGTTCTACAACAAATGCACCCTGGAAGCGGCCGGATTCACCGCGCCTCCGGCGACCTGGCAAGAGGTGATGGACACCTATGGCCCGGCGCTGACCAAGGACGGCAAATACGCCTACGCGCTGCAATCCAAGCGCAACGAGACCCAGTCGGCCGACAGCTTTGCCCGGTTCATCTGGCCCTTCGGCGGCAGCTTCCTGAACGCCGAGTTCAAGTCGAACCTGATGTCGGCGGAAAGCCAGGCGGGCCTGCAGTTCCGGCAGGACCTGATGAAGTTCATGCCCGAAGGCATCGTCGCCTATGACCATGCCGAAACGGTCAACGCCTTTGCGCAAGGCGACGTGGCAATGATCACCGAATGGTCGGCGTTCTATTCCACCGTCGTCAGCCCGGAGACGTCGAAAGTGGCCGATTGCGTAGCAATTGCGCCCGAACCGACGGGTCCAGCTGGCCGCAAGCCCGCGTTGGGTGGCTTCTCACTGGCCGTTGCGGCACAGGCAGACGAGGCTGAACAGGCGGCGGCTTGGCTCTTCATCCAGTGGGTGACGTCGAAGGCGAAGTCGGGCCAGTACCTGGAGATGGGTGGCGTTCCCGGCCGGCAGTCTGCCTATGCCGATCCTGCCTTGGCCGCGACCTACAAGTTCATCCCCGCGCTGGTGGAAAGCTGGCAGGCAGGCGTGCCAGAGTTCCGTCCACGCTTTGCCGAATGGCCCGCGATCACCGAGATCGTGCAGGAATGGGGCACCAAGATCATGCTGGGTGAAGTCAGCATCGAAGAAGGTTCCAAGAACATCGGCGAGAAGATGGAAGCCGTTCTGGCCGAAGCCGGCTACTACGACGGCAAGAAGCCACTGGCACAATAAGCTCTCCTCCCAGGAGACGTGCCGCAAGGCATGTCAGGGCCCCGGTTTCCAAAGAACCGGGGCCCTGATCACCGACCAAAGCGAGGCTTGACCGATGCTGACCCCATGCTGACTCGCGTGTCCCGGCGCACCCTTTTTGCCTTCCTTGGCCCAGCCATCGCGGCATTGGCCATCGTGGGCATCGCGCCACTGCTTTATGCGGTCTGGAAAAGCCTGCACTACTTCAATCTGACCAAGATCGCCCAGTCCCGCTTTGTCGGGCTGGACAATTACGGCGCCGTCCTGACCGATCCGGTCTTCTGGCAGGCAATGGGCCGGACCGCGCTTCTGTTCGCCATTGCGGTGCCGGTGCAGATTGCCCTTGGCCTGATGATCGCGCTGGTTCTGCATCGCCCCGGGCTGACTTTCTGGAAGACGCTCGCGCGCCTGAGCCTTGTCTTGCCAATGGCCACGACCTATGCCGTGGTGGGCCTTCTGGCGCAGGTCATGCTGAACCAGAAATACGGTGTCATCAATCAGATGCTGGGCTGGATGGGCGTCGATCCGATCAATTTCATCGGTGACCCGACAAATGCATTCATCGCAGTCGTCATGTGGGATATCTGGCAGTGGACACCGTTCGTCGCACTCGTTCTTCTGGCGGGCCTGTCCACCGTCCCGCCCGAGATCGAAGAGGCGGCACAGCTTGAGACGAAGTCGAACTGGACTGTCTTGCGCCACGTACAGCTGCCCTTCCTGATCCCCAGTCTTGTCGCTGTTCTGATCTTGCGCACCGCCGATACGCTGAAACTGTTCGACATGCCCTTCACGATGACCCGCGGCGGGCCGGGGTCCGCGACCGAATTCATCGCCGTATTGATCGAACGCGTCGGCAACCGCCAGTTTGACATCGGCATGGCCGCCGCCCAGTCGATCATCATGCTGGCGATCACCATTGTCCTCGCGCGGCTTTACATCCGCGTCTTCTACCGCGAGGTCCGCTGACATGGCCGCCCCCCTGCAACGCCGCAGCCTTTGGGGCGAGGCGATGATCCTCATCCTGATCGGCCTTTTCTGCGTCTTTCCGTTCTACTGGATGGTCACCACCAGCCTGAAGACTCAGATCGTCGCACTCGAATCCCCCCCCGTCTGGTGGTTCACGCCCACGCTCGCGAATTACTGGGAGGTGCTTTTCGTCGACAAGGTCGGCCCTGCTCTGATCAACTCGATCATCGTTGCGGTCTGCACCACTGCGCTGGCCGTCGGCCTTGGCACGCCCGCCGCCTATGCGCTGGCAAGGTTCGAGTTTCGCGGCAAGACCGACCTCTGGTTCTGGTTCATCACCAACCGCTTCGTCAGCCCCGTCGTTCTCGCCTTTCCGGTCTTCCTCATCAGCCGCGAGCTTGGCCTGCGCGACACCCACCTTGCGCTGATCCTGATGTATCTGACCTTCACCCTGCCCATCGTGATCTGGATCTGCACCGACCAGTTCCGGTCCATCCCGCGCGAGCTGGACGAGGCCGCGATGCTGGAAGGCGCCAGCCAGTGGCGCATTTTCCGCTCGATCTGCCTGCCACTCGCCATGCCAGGGGTTGCCGTCAGCTCGATCCTGTCGTTCATCTTCTCGTGGAACGAGCTTCTCTTTGCCTACATTCTGGCCCCCAAGGCCGCGAAAACCGCGCCCGCGATGGCGGTAACCTTCATGGAGGGCTACGATGTGCCCTACGGAAAGATCATGGCCACTTCGACCCTGATCGTCGTTCCGGTCTTGATCTTTGCGCTTCTGGCGTCAAAGCACCTGGTCCGGGGCCTCACCATGGGGGCTGTGAAATAGGCAGACCATGGCGCGCGCACCGAAGCTTCCGCAGATCGACACCGACGAGAGGTTCCTGGCGCAGGTCGCGTGGGCATATCATGTTGAGGGTCTGACGCAGGAAAAGGTGGCCGAGAAGCTGCGCGCCACCCGCCTGCGCGTCAACAAGGCCCTCGCCGAGGCGCGCACGCGCGGGCTGGTGCGGATCACGTTCAACACCGCCTTCGCCGCTTGCGCCGAACTCGAAGCCGCACTCCGCGCCCGGTTCGGCCTCTGGCAGGCCTATGTTGCCCCGGCCCCGATGGAGGCGCGCGACGTCCAGATGATCGTCGGCGCTGCGCTTGGCAACCTCCTTTCCGAGGTGCTGGCCGACCCGAAGGTCCGGCTTTTCGGGATGTCCTGGGGCGGCACTCTGAACATCGCCACCCGCTTCGTCGCCGCGATGGAGCGCCCGGATCTTGAGGTGATCTCTGTCATGGGCGGGCTGACGCGCGGCTCTGACCTGAACAGCTTCGAGATCACCACAAGACTGGCCGACCTCTTGGGCGCGCAACACAGCTACTTCACTGCGCCCCTCTATGCGGGCAGCCGCGAAAGCCGTGACACGATCATGCAGCTCGACGTCTTCCGCGAGGTGCTGGAAAAGCTGCGCGGTGTCGATGCCTTGGCCATGGCCGCAGGTGATATCTCACGCAACTCGCTGCTGATGCGCGACGGGTTGCCTGCCGACGTGACGATGGACAGCCTGCGTGCCCTTGGCGCGGTGGGCGACGTCCTTGGCGTGGTGATCGATGCCGAAGGCCAGCCGATCCCGCACCCGATCAATGAACGGGTGATCGGCATCGGCCTGGACGACCTTGGCCCGATCCCGAACGTCATACTGGCCGCAGGCGGGCCGCACAAGGTTCCCGTGGTCCGTGCCGTGCTGAAACGCGGGGTGGTCAACACTCTTGTGACCGACGAGGCGACCGCCCGCACCCTTTTGGACCGCGTCTGATGGCCCTGCATATCGGGATCGACCTTGGAACCTCGGGCATCAAGGCGGTGCTGACCGAGGACCTCCACCGCGTCATCGCCGTCGCCTCCGAGCCCGTCGTCGTCAGCCGTCCGCACGTCGGCTGGAGCGAGCAGGACCCGGACCTTTGGGTTGAGACCGTGCTCACTTGCCTTGACCGGCTGGCGGCCGAGGCCCCCAAGGAAATGGCCGCCGTACGTGGCATTGGTCTGTCCGGCCAGATGCTTGCCGCGCTGATCCTGGACCGGGACCTGCGCCCTTTGCGGCCAGCAATGCTCTGGAACGACCAGCGCGCGCTTGCCGAATGTGCCGAGCTTTTGGCAGCGGTCCCCGACATCGGCCGCCGCACCAATGGCACGCCCGACCCCGGCATCACCGCGCCAAAGCTGATGTGGCTGAGGAAGCACGAACCCGCGTTGATGGACCGGGCGCGGATGCTGATGCTGACCAAGGATTACGTCCGCCTTGCCCTGACCGGCGAGGTCGCGACCGAACCCTCGGACGCAGGCGGCACCCAGCTTCTCGATGTGGCCACCGGCTGCTGGGACCCGCAGCTTTGCGCCGCCGCCGGATGGGACCCCCACTATCTTCCGCCCATTATCGACAGTTGGGCCGAAGCCGGGCGCCTTGGCCCGGACCTTCTCGCCCGCTGGGGCATTGCGGGGCCGGTATCGGTCGCTGCGGGCGCGGGAGATAATATGGGGTCAACCCTCGGCGCTGGCGGAACGCGGCCGGGCGATACGATTCTGACCATCGGTACCTCGGGAGTGGCCTGCATTGTGGATGCTGCCTTCCATCCCGGTCCCGAACGCGCGATCCTGACCTCGGCCCATGTCGTGCCGCAGGTTTTCCTCTCGATGGGCGTGGTCATGAGCGCAACAGCCTCACTTGACTGGGTTGCCCAGATAACCGGTCGCACTGTGGCCGACCTTGACGCGCAGGCCACGGCCTGGATTGCCTCAGAAGGCCCCCAAGCCGCGCCGGTCTTTTTGCCTTGCCTGACCGGAATCCGTACGCCTCTGAACCGCCCGGACATGCAAGGCCGTCTGACCGGGCTCCACCCCGGCGTGACCCCCGCCATGCTGGCCTTTGCCACAATGGAAGGCATCGCTTTCCAGTTTGCTGATTGCATTGCGGCACAGCAAGAAGTCGGCGCGCGGCCTGAACGAATTACCGTCGTCGGCGGTGGGACGCGAAGCCAGCTTTGGCTCCGGCTGATTGCCACAGGTCTTGAGCAGCCTGTCAGTTTGATCGAAGGCGCCGACATGGCCGGCCCCCTCGGCGCGGCACGACTCGCCGCTGTCGCCGCTGGAACATCGATGTCCGTACTGTATGAACCCGTCACGGCCAACCGCGTCATCTTGCCCGATTCAAGCATAGCGGAAGCAATTGCCCCTCGTCGCGAGGCAATGCGTGCTCTCATTATGGGCTAGGGACCAGGAGGTCTCCTGGTTCCTAGCTTTCCTTGATTGATCAGGCCGCTTCCCAGACCTGGTTCGGGATGCGCGCCGCAAACTCAGATTTGTCCTGCGGCAGGAACCGGCCGTAATGCTCGGCATAGACCGGCAGGTAAAGCAGGCCGTGCGACCGCATCCCGTCGCGCTCGGCCTCCCGGATGGAGCGCGCCACCGACTCTGCCTGTGCAGCCCTTGCCCCGGCCGCCACCAGCGCCTGCAACGCCAGCGCTTCGACCTCGTCCAACCCCAACCGCTGCGGCATCGCCCCTTTCCCCCCGCCCGTCAGCGCTCGCCCCGGCGGTAGGGCAGCATCAGAGCCTCGGGCACCCGCGCACGCCGCGCCACCAGCACAAGTGCGACGATGGACAATACGAAGGGCGCCATCAGGAACAGCTGATAGGGCACCCCGTCAACCACTGTCTGCAAGCGCAGCTGGAAGGCATCGAAGAAGGCGAAGAGCAGCGCGCCGAGCAACGCCTTTCCCGGCCGCCAAGATGCAAAGATCACCAGCGCGATGCAGATCCATCCCCTGCCCTGCACCAGCGAGGGGAAGAAGCTGTTGAACGTCGCCATGGTCAAAAAGGCCCCGCCCAGCGCCATCAGCCCCGATCCCGCCACCACGGCACCCATGCGGATGGCAAGCGGGTTCAGACCCTGCGCCTCAACCGCATGCGGGTTCTCGCCTGACATCCGCAATGCCAGCCCGAGAGGAGTGCGGGCAAGGACCCATGCCACCAGAACCACGGCCAGCAGGGCCAGATAGGTGGGGGCCATTTGCGAGAACAGCACCTCGCCAGCGAAAGGCAGTTCGGACAGGCCCGGAATCCAGACTGGCTCGAAAGCGACGATCGTGGGCGGCAGGTCGCCAACCTCGACCCAGAGACGGTAGAGATAGTAGGACAGGGACGAGGCAAAGAGCGTGATCCCAAGGCCCGAGACATGCTGCGACAGGCCCAGCGGCACGGTCAGCACGGCGTGCAGAAGCCCGACCGCCATGCCCGTCAGGGCCGCAGCCAGCAGCCCCGTCCAGAGGTCGGCGCCCATGTAGACCGTCAGCCAGCCGACCATGGCACCCGCTGTCATGATACCCTCGATCCCAAGGTTCAGCACGCCCGCCCGCTCGCACAAAAGCGCGCCCAGCACGCCGAAAATCAAGGGCGTTGCGATGCGCAGGACTGCCGCCCAGAGGCTGGCGCTGGTCAGAATGTCGATGGCGTCGCTCATCTGCGCACCCGGTAGGTTGTGAATAGGAGGGCCGTCAGCATCGCCAGCAGCGAGACCGACATGATGACATCGGCAATGAAACTTGGCACCCCGGTTGCCCGGCTCATCGCGTCGGCACCAACGAAGACGGTCGCCACGAAGACCGCCGCCGCCACAACACCCGCAGGATGCAGCGCGGCAAGCATGGCGACCACAATGCCCGCATAGCCGAAACCGGGCGACATGTTGGTGGTGACATAGCCGGTCGGGCCCAGAACCTCGATCGCCCCGGCCAGCCCGGCCAGCCCGCCCGACAGCCCGGCGACCAGCATCAGTGTCCGGCCAAGCGGCACTCCGGCGAAGGCGGCCGCGCGCGGGTTGAGGCCCGCTGCCCGGGTTTCCGCGCCAAAGACCGTGCGCATCTGCACGACCCAGACAACCGCAACCGCCGCCAGCGCCACCAACAACCCCACATGCAGGCGCGAGCGCGCCACGAGGTCGGGCAACCGCAGATCGCCCTCGACCGGCACGGATTGCGGCCAGCCAAAGGCCATCGGGTCTTTCATTGGGCCTTCGACCATCAGCCCCACGAAAAGGATCACGATGAAGTTCAACAGCAAGGTCGTCACGACCTCGTCCACCCCGAAGCGCAGACGCAGAAAGGCTGGGCCTGCCAGCAAGAGCCCCCCCGCGACCATGCTTGCGGCCATCAGAAGTGCTATTGCCACCGGCACCGGAAATCCGGCCAGCAGACTATGGCCCAGACCCGCCGCCACCAGCGCGCCGATATAGAACTGCCCCTCGCCGCCGATGTTCCAAAGCTGCGCCCGAAAGGCGACCGCCGCTGCAAGCCCGGTCAGGATCAGGGGCGAGGCCCGGGTCAGGGTCTCGGTCACTGCCAGCCGCGAGCTGTAAGCCCCGCGCAGCATCTCGGCATAGGCGGTCAGCGGGCTGACCCCCGCGGCCGCGATCAGGACCGAGCACAGGCCAAGCGCCACCAGAATGGCCGCGAAAGGGGCCAGAACCAGCGCAACCGGCGACACGTCCGCCCGGCGTTCAAACCGCATCGTGCGCCTCCCAGACCCCGGCCATCATCAGCCCCAGTGTGCGGGCATCGGCCCGGATCGACGGGATCGGCCTCGACAACCGCCCCTTCACGATCGCCTGGATGCGGTCGGAAAGCGCCGTTGCCTCGTCAAGGTCCTCGGTGATCAGCAGGATCGCTGCCCCTTGCTCGCGCGCCGCCAGCAGTTCGGCATGCACCGCCGCGATTGCGCCCTCGTCCAGCCCGCGCGTCGGCTGGTTGGCAAGAAGGAAGCGCGGTCGCGCCGCCAGATTGCGACCAAGGATCAGCTTCTGCATGTTTCCCCCCGACAAAAGCCGCGTCCGCGTCTCTGGCGTAGCGCCGCGGATGTCGAAGCGGCCGATCAGCTCGGCCGCAAAGGCGCGTGCGGCACTTCGCCGAACGAAGCCGCGCCGCGAAAAGGTCGGCTCGTGCAGCCTTTCCAGCACGGCATTTTCCCACACTGCCAGCTCTCCCACCATGCCTTCGGCATGGCGGTCCTCGGGGATCCGGCCGAGGCCCAGCCGGATCAGCTCGCGCGGGGTCAGAAGCGAGATGTCGGTCCCTTGCAGCGTCAGCGAACCGGCACTGGGGCGGGCCAGGCCGGACAGGGCGCGGCCGAGGATCGCCTGCCCGTTGCCCGACACCCCGACGATGCCAAGGATCTCGCCCTCGCAGACCTGAAACTCAACCGCATCCAGCTCGCGCTTGCCGCGCTCGTCCACGCTTAACCCTTTGGCCTCTACCACCGGCTTGCCGGTCGGATGGGCCGCACGGCTTGGGCGAGCCACTTGCCGGCCCACCATCAGCTCGGCCAGTTCTGCCGGGTTGGTCGCCGCCGTCTTGCGCTCGGCCACCACCTTGCCGCCGCGCAGCACCACCACCCGGTCCGAGGCGGCCATCACCTCATGCAGCTTGTGGCTGATGAAGATGAACGACAACCCGCCCGCCGTCATGCCGCGCAGCGTGGCAAACAGCCGCTCGGCCTCTTGCCGGGCCAGAACCGCCGTCGGTTCGTCCAGGATCAAAATCTGCGCCTCGCGGTAAAGCGCCTTGACGATCTCGACCCGCTGCCGCTCGCCCACGGACAGATCGCCCACCCGCGCGTCGGGATTGACCGGCAGGCCGAAGCGGTCCGCGATGTCGGCAATCCGGGCGCGCGCCTCCGCTCGCCGGCTGTCAAGCCGCCAGAGCGGTTCGGACCCGATGATGATGTTTTCCAGAACGGTCAGGTTGGCGGCCAGCGTGAAGTGCTGGTGCACCATGCCCACGCCCGCCTTGATGGCCGCGCGCGGCTGGCCTGATGGCAGCACGGCCCCGTTCACGATAACCTCTCCCTCATCTGCCGTGTAATGGCCGAAAAGGATGTTCATCAGCGTGGTCTTGCCCGCGCCGTTCTCGCCCAGCAGGGCAAGGATTTCGCCCTTGTCCAGATGCAGCGTCACTGCGTCATTGGCGGTCAGCCCGGCAAAGCGCTTGGTGATCCGGTTCAGTCCAAGAACGGGTCGCGAGGGCGTCGTCATGGATGGCCTGCAATGGGAAAGGGGTAACGGATGGCAGGGGCCACGGCCGCCAGCTGCGCGCCGACCGCAAGCAGGGCCAGGTCCGACCCAATCGGCCCCATCAGCTGCACGCTGAGGGGCAGGCTCTTGGCATCAACACCAAAGGGCAGCGCCAATGCCGGGCAGCCCGCGACATTGGCCAGCGCCGCATTCGGGGCGATAGCCTCCATCTGCGCGAAATGTGCGGCGGGATCGGCGCGGGTCATGTCGAAGGCGCCAAAGGCCGGCGGTGGACCGGCAAGAACGGGGGAGAGAAGAAGATCAGCCCCGTCGAACAGCTTCCACACTGCATGCGACACCTGCGCCATCTCGCGGCTGGCGGCGAAAAGGGCTGTTGCGGGCATGGCGCGGCCTTCGGCGGCAACTGCCGCGGCAAGCGGGGATATCTCGGTGTCGGCAACGGCCAGCGTATCCAGCCATTCCGCCAGCGAGGCCATCAGGATCAGCCAGGCGATGCTTGCGGCCCACTCGCCCAGGGCATCGGGGGCGGGCCGTTCCTCGACGCGCGCACCCAGGGCTTCCAACGCTCGTGCAGCCTGCCGGGCCGCACCGCACTGTTCGGGCCCAGAGCGCGCGGGCACGCACAGGGCCACCCGCAATGGCGATGAAAACTCCAGCGGCGCCGGATCGCCCGTGGGGCCCTGCGCCTGTCCTGCCGCCAACAGGTAGGCCGTGGCCACATCCCGGACCGACCGCGCCAGAACCAGTTCCGTCGCCAGTCCCATCAGGTGATTGCCGAAATCTGGCCCCCCCGGCACTGCCCCGCGAGAGGGCTTCAGCCCGACCAGACCGCAGGCCGCCGCAGGCACCCGAATCGACCCCGCCGCGTCGGTCGCATGCGCAATCGCCGCGATGCCGCCTGCGACCGCAGCCGCAGCCCCACCGGAGGATCCGCCCGGCGACAGGCTCGGGTCGAACGGGTTCCGCGCCGGGTCCGAGGTCAGGGCCAGACCAAACTCGGGCACTGTCGTCAGGCCGAAGGGCACCAGCCCCCCGGCCCGGAACCGCGCGAACAGGGCCGAGTCCTCACCCGGGCCCGCCAGCCGTCGCCGCAGCGCCGCCGATCCGGCTGCAACGGGCAGGCCCCGCGCGGCCGATCCCAGATCCTTGCCCAGAAACGGCACGCCCGCGAAAGGGCCGGCCCCCGGGGCCAGCGCCCCGGCCCGGCCCAGACCGGCATCGGTCCGGGCAACCGCGCCAAAGGCAACCGCGCTGGCAGCCGCAAGGGCGGCTTCCATGACCCCCGGGGCAGTCACCTGCCCCGAGGAAATCGCGGTCGCCAGAGAGGTTGCGTCCTGCACCGAGGCTCAGGCAGGCTCGTTCGCGTCGATCGGCACTTCGAATTCACCCGCCGCAATCGCGGCCTTCTTGGCCTCCATCGCGGGGACGGCGTCGGCAGGCACTTCTTCGGCGACGAAGATCAACTCGTTGCCGCCGTACTTCATGAAGGAATACTCGGTGTAGTCGCGCCCCACCGGCTTGCCGCCGGCCAGATCGGCCACAATGGCGTCGATGGTCGGGCGATAGTTCCAGATCGCATTGGCAAAGACCGTTCCGGGATAGCGCGGGGTGTAGTCGATCAACGAGCCGATGGCCTTGACCCCGCGTTCCTGCGCGCCGTCGGCCGTACCAATACGCTCGCCGAACAGGATGTCGGCCCCGGCGTCGATCTGCGCCACCGCCGCTTCCTTGGCCTTGGCCGGATCGAACCAGGCCCCGATGAAGCCGTTCAGGAACTTGGCCTCGGGGTTCACTTCCTTGACCCCCATCCTGTAGGCGTTGATCAGAAGGTTCACTTCCGGAATCGGATAGCCGCCGACCGAGCCGAAGGTGCCGGTCTTCGACATCTTGCCCGCTAACATGCCTGCCAGATAGGCCGCCTCATGGTTACGCGTGCCGAAGACACCGAAGTTTTCGCCCTCGGGGCCGCCGGACGAGCCCATCAGGAAGGCCACCTCCGGATAGTCGGCGGCCACAGTACGGGCCTCGGCCTCGACGGCATAGCTTTCGCCCCAGACCAGCCTGGCCCCACCCTCGGCATATTCCCGCATTGCGCGCGGATAGTCGGTGGCGGCAACGCCTTCCGAGAACTCGTATTCGATCAGCCCGTCGGCGGCAGCCGCCTGAAAGGCCGAATGAATGCGCGAATTCCAGGCATTCTCGACCGGCGAGGCATGCACGGCCGCGACCTTGATCGCGGTCTGCGCATTGGCGCGGCGCAGGTAGGTCGGAAGGGCCAGTGTGGCGCCGGCGCCCAGAAGAAGCTGGCGGCGGGAAGCTTTCAGGATCATGGCAGCAGTCCTTTTCAAAGGGAAGGTATTGGTCTCTCAGTCTTCGGCAATCGGCGCATAGGCAGCAGGATCAAGGCTGTCCGGCCGACCGGGCAGGGAAAGCCGCGCCAGGCGCGGCGCGGTTTCGGCAAGCACCCGGCCCTCGCGGATCACCGCCAGCCGGGTGGCTTTCATACGCACCGCCTCGATGGAATCGCGGGCCTGCAGGACCACCATCGTCGCAGGACCGCCCACCCGCAGGGTCGGGTCCGGCAGGCCCATGGCCCGCGCCCCGTTCACGGTGACCGAGGTGAAAGCCCAGGCCATCGCCTCGCGTGAGGTCATGGGAACGGCGTGAACCGCCATATGCGCGACCTCCAGCATGTCGGCAGACCCAAGAGGATACCAGGGGTCCATGGTACAGTCCTGCCCAAGCGCGACATTCACCCCCCCCGCTCGCAACTCGGCGATGCGGGTCAGACCCCGGCGGCGCGGATAGGTATCGGACCGGCCCTGAAGCGTAAGGTTAATCAGCGGGTTCGGCACGATGTGCAGGCCCGCCTCGGCGATCAGCGGGACAAGCTTCGAGGCATAGTAGTTGTCCATCGAGTGCATCGAGGTGCAATGCGACCCCACCACCCGGCCCTGCAGCCCCAGACGCACCGTCTCGGCGGCAAGTGTTTCGATGTGGCGCGACATCGGGTCATCGCTTTCGTCGCAATGCAGATCGACCGGCAGGCCGCGCTCGGCCGCGATCTCGCACAGACGGCGGACCGAGGCCGCGCCATCCTGCATCGTGCGTTCGAAATGCGGAATGCCGCCGACGACGTCAACGCCCATGTCCAACGCCCGCAGAAGGTTCGCCTCGGCATTGGCGCTGCGGTAAAGTCCGTCTTGCGGAAAGGCCACCAACTGCAGGTCGATGTAGGGGGCCACCCGGCGGCGCACTTCGATCAGCGCCTCGGTCGCAGTCAGCCGGTCATCGCAGACATCCACATGCGTACGGATCGCCAAAAGCCCCTGCGACACCGCCAGATCGCAGTAGCGCAGCGCCCGCTCCATTACTGCCTCAACCGTCAAGAACGGCTTCAGCTCGCCCCAAAGGCTGATGCCCTCCAGCAGGGTGCCCGACCGGTTCAGCCGCGGCAGACCAAGGCTGAGCGTGGCATCCATATGGAAATGCGGGTCAACGAAGCCGGGCGAAACCAGCCGCCCCGCCGCCTTGATCTGGCGCGCGGCCGGCGCTTCGATGCGTGGCGCAATCTCGACGATCCGCCCCTTCAGCACGCCAATATCCACCGGCTGGCGCGAGTCAGGCAATCGGCCGCCACAGATCAGCAGATCCAGCATGATGCCCCCCGGGCGCAGGGCTTGCGAAGACAGCGGCCCAAAGCCGACCCCCAACCCTTGCTACAATCGTTAGTCGATTTTACCGTTTGGTCAATTTGTTTCTCCGATCCTCGGTCTGCTGGGCTGCGTTCTTGTCGTCTTCCCCAAAGGCACAGGAACACGTGGCCCCGGATGTCGCGTAGCCCTTGGACCCCATGATCGCGTTCTGAGCTGACTGGGTTAGCGGCCTCTCCCGCGGCATTCTCCGTTCGAGGGTTTCGCCAGGTTGGCTGGCGCAGAGCCTCA
>Ga0164292_10001604_pt1 | contig 18340 bp, 17 predicted proteins | sample GEODES117metaG_FD_111486 | JGI IMG/M metagenome (GOLD analysis project Ga0164292, IMG submission 111486) | Eutrophic lake water microbial communities from Lake Mendota, Wisconsin, USA - GEODES117 metaG | ecosystem: Environmental > Aquatic > Freshwater > Lake | place: USA: Lake Mendota...
ATTTCTACTTTGCCACTACGTAAGGGATGATCTGATGGGTATACTACGCCTTTTGAGGGCAATTCTACTGTTTCTGTTGGAAACTTATTTTCTTCCATAAATTATGTTTTAATGTAACGTTATTGTTGTATATAAATATATTGTAAAATAAGAAAACCCACATTTCTGTGGGTTTCTCTTTTAATTTATATTTAATTATCTTAAGTACTAGGTATTACAAATTGTTTTTCACCTGTTATTAGTCCATCTCCATTTTTATCTAACCATTTTTTAGCTTTATTAATAGAACCAGCTACATCATATGATCCATATTTTGATAACCCTGGGATTCCACTTCCTGATGTTAATTTTTTTCCTTTATGATAAACATCTGTTTGTATATAATAGAATGCAGATAAATGTGAAACATTAAAATCAACTTTATCCTTCTCATCAACCATAATATAACCTTCAGTTTTAATATTAAATTTTAGACCTGATGGGGTTGTATAATTTTCATCATTTAAAAGATAAGTGTATACTGTATTATATTTTCCACTAAATTCATTTTTTTCTCTTTTTTTAGACAAAAGTTTAAAATTAGAAGGAGAATATTTTGCTGTTCCTTCATTATATATTTTACTTATCTCTTCTCTAATAAGTTGTCTTAATTCTGATTTTTTCATGGTTTTATTATAAATATTACAGGAGGACGTAAGGTTACAAATAGATTGTAGAGCTCTAAATCAGAAATTGAGAACGCAATAATCAGGTTGCACAACCATTGTAATGTTTTGAGCTGCTGATTCGTTATCCCAACTATATTCACCAAAGTTAGCTTCAGTAATAATACATCCTTTTAATACCCATTCACTTACAATATCACCAACAGGACCTAAGATGTCAAGTGTTAAATCCTTCTTATAGAAGTCAGAGTAACCATCTCTACCTGTTACAGATTCGTGATGTAAACGTACCCATTCCATTACAGCTTGAGCACCAGAAGGAGTGATAGGATCAAATAATGTGAATGATATTGTACCCCATTTTGACTTTCCTTTCACAAAACGCTGTACGTTCATGTGGTTAAGAGTTACTGTATCTTGGGTTAAAGTTACTGCACTTACACCTTTAAGGATATATGATGGGATACCATCAATGTACATTATGAAGCGATTCTGCTGTTTGGGTTCAAATGAGGTGAAGAATATTTCGTTTGGATCTAATACTGCCATTTTATTATGTTTTCTTATACATATGACTTGTTTGGATTTTTTGATAATATTTCATATATTTATTAACGTAACAGCGTTTACACCTAAAACACATGACATGGCTAGACCTAAAAAAGAAAAGAAAAGAATAATATGTAAGAATTGTGATATAGAATTTGAGGTTATTCCTTCATCTAAACAAGAATTTTGCAATAAGACTTGTGCTCAACAATATAAAGGTAAAGATAAATCTTGGTTAAAGAAACGAGAAAACACATGTTTAGAAAAATATGGTACAAAAGTAGCATTTCAATCAGAACAAGTACAAAATACATATAAAAATAACTTGCAAGAAAAATATGGTGTTACTAATCCTTTTCTTATTAAAGAGGTTCAAGATAAATCACGTAATACTATAATAGAAAGATATGGAGTAGAGATAGCTGCTAAAAATAAAGAAATAGGAGATAAAATATCTAAAAAACTTAAAGGTAGAACATTACCTAGAAAAAACTTTGTTGAAGTAAAATGGGAAAAAATTATTAATTATTATAATATATCTGGAATGAAGCCATTGTTTGATAAAGAGTATTTAGACCAGAACATGCTAAGTCACTTATTTAAGAATAAATTTCAGTTTCAGTGTGATAAATGTTCGTCTATTACTGATGTTTATTTAAGTAATGGGTATTTGCCTTCTTGTAATTGTTCTGATTATAAAGGATACTCATTGGTTGAAGATGAACTTGTTGTGTTTTTATCTGAGTATATTTCTATGGATAGAATTTTACTTAATAGACGAGACATATTACCCAACCGCTTAGAAATAGATATTTATCTTCCTGATTATAATTTAGCTATTGAGATTAATGGAGTATATTGGCATTCTGAATCTATGGGTAAATATAAAAATTATCATTTATATAAAACAGATGAATGTGAGAAACAAGGAATACATCTTATTCATATACTTGATTATGAGTGGATATTTAAAAAACATATTATACAATCAGTAATATTAAATAAACTAAATAAAATTTCTAGTAAAATATATGCTAGAAAATGTGAATTGAAAAAAATAGATGATGTTAAAATAGTTAAACAATTCTTGAATGATAATCATATACAAGGATATACCTATTCATCTATTAATTTAGGATTATACCATAATAACGAGTTAGTGTCTCTTATGACGTTCTCTAAAAATAGGTTTAAGAAAAATTCTAATGAAATGGAGATGGTTAGATTTTGTAATAAGTTAAATACTAATATTACTGGTGGGGCTTCTAAATTATTTAAACATTTTATAACTAATTATAACACGTCTAGTTTACCTGTGTTAAGTTTTGCAGATAGGAGATTTTTTGATGGTAATTTATATAAAACATTAGGATTCTTATTTGTAGAGAAAACATCACCTTCTTACATATATTGGAAAAACAATATTATTTTAAATAGGATGTCATGTCAAAAACATAAATTATCTAAATTACTTGACAATTTTAATTCTAATCTCACAGAATATGAAAACATGTTAGCCAATGGGTGGAGGCGGGTTTGGGATTCAGGTAATTTAAAGTGGATATATAAATGACATTTCGTATTTTTTACTTCCACAATCCCATATCCTATCATATTTGTTATTTTTCATATTTTCCCATTCTGATAATGAACTATTATAAATATTAAGTAATTTAGGTAATTCTGACTTTCGGTATTTGAATCTATGTTCTCTATAATTATAATGTTTCATATACCAATAATTTGGTGGAGTGTCATGCATGAATTTGAAATTATTTTTTTCATATAGATTTCCTGCACTCCATCTTCTGTCAGCATAACTTATTATTTGTTTAGGTTGGTTTTCTTTAATGAAATTTTTTAAGAGTTTTGAAAAACCACCTATTACACTAATATTTAATTTATTGCAGAATCTAATAAGTTCATAATGGTCAGTAATATTTGTATTTCCTGTTATCTTTCTTAAAGAACCAAATGTTATAACACTTACTAATTCATCATTATAATATAAACCATATTTTATTTTACTTTTATCTTCTCCCTGGATGTGGTTATTGTTTAGGAATTGGTTTTTTGTTTTATTATCTATTGGTTTTATTATACATTTTCTAGCATATACTTTTCTCTCTGATTTATTTATTAGATGTTTTATACGAGATTTAACTATATCTTTTTTATAAGTCCATTCATCTTCAAATATGTGTATAAGTTTTATACTTTGTTTTTCACATTCGTTAGTTTTATTTATGTGGTATTCTTTTGTTTTACCCATAGCCTCAGAATGCCATCTTAAACCATTAAATTCAATAGCTATGTTATATTCTGGAATATAGATGTCTATTTCAAATCCTTTAACTAGTTTTCTGTTATTAAATATTATTTCAGATGATGTTATTTCTTTTAAAAAAGATTGAAGTTCTTTTTCAGAATTAGATATACCTATAGTTTCATTAGGATCTTTATAAATTGGTAATCGCCCACACGCTACATGATCTATAAAATTATTTCCAGATAATGTATGTTTAAAATTATAATAAATTATATTACCTTCATTATCTTTTACTCCTTTATATTTATCTAATAATTCTAAGTTATTAGATTTTAACCACTGATTTAGACGATTTAAAAACCCTTTACGACTATTAAGGTCTGCTGTTTTTCTTAGACTACTATTCTTACCTAAAGAATGTTTATCTCCAAATTTTTCTAAATTAGTATTTTCTACTTTTTCTCTAATACGTTGTTTTTCTTCTTTAGACTTATTTTTTAAAGAATCTGATATTTTATTTTTTATTAGTTGTTTTTCTTCTGAAGATTTATTTTGTATTGTTTTAGCTATTTTATCTCCATAATTTAAGTTTCTCTGGATATTATTGTATCCATATATTTCAAATGGATTTGATTTACCGTATTTTTCTATTAAAGTTTGGTTAGCTTTAATTCTAGATTTTTTTCTATCAATTCCACTATTAGCACACTTAATGCTACAATATTTTAAGTCTTGTTTATTTTTAGGTACACTTTTTTCCACACCACAATTTAAACAGGTGATAGTTATATTATGGTTTTCATTATAACATTTCCTATCACAGTATTTTTTTCTTATTGGTATTAAATTGCTACAATTTAAACATTTATGTTTTTTACGATTAGATGACATTAATAATATATTATATATTGTTCAAATATAAATATATGAAAATAAGGTAAGGTACCCAAAGGTACCTTATCTTTTATTTAACTAAATGTCAATTATGCCGGAAATGTGACCCCGGTTGGAAGGATATTGAAGTCTAAATATATGAATTCAGCAGTCTTAGTCGGTTGAATATAAATTTGCCCTACTAACTGGTTTCTATCGATTACATCAGGTGTGTTATTCGAATCATCCATTATTACTCTGAATGCATATAAACCTTGTCTTTGTTGTACTGAAGCTAAGTATGGATTTACTTGACTTAAGAATTGGTTTCTTGTTGCAATTGAGTTTTGTTCGAACACTAAGTTTTGAGCAACTTGAGAGATATAAGACTTAAGAGCAATTAGTAAACGGCGAACATTTACACGGTCAAGAGCTGATGCTTTGGTTTGTAATGTTTTCTGACCATATACTACCACACCTTGTCCAGGGAATGTAGCGATTGGATTAACCTTACCAGTATACAAAGAATCTCTATTTGCTTGAGTCAATTTCCATTCAGCACGTATCACATTACTTAATCCACCTCTGTTTATACCGACGGGTGCAAACCAAGGTTCTGATACACTATCATTATAGGCAAATACTCCACCCATCACAGTTGATGCTGGTACCCAAACGTTTTTGCCAGTATCAGGATCAACGGTTTGAGTCCAAGGCCAATAAGATGCCGCATATGATGTATTTCTAGTAGAAGCTTCAGATGTTACACTTGAAACATTTGAACCATATGGTACTAAATCTACAACATACATACTATCACCTCTATTTTGAGTATTATTTATAGCTGTTGTTACTTGAGATGTACCTAATCCAGCAGCTGAGAATAAACCAGGAGTTAGTAAAATATTAAATCTATAGTCATCTTGATTAGCAAGTAAACTAATCATATTGTTATAGTTACTAGTACTAATGCCTTGAATGTTATTAACACCAGTTATTATATCATTATAATACTTAGCACCACCACCATAAAATAAATCTCCTACAGCACCATTAAATGCACCACTAGCATTTACAGGAATTGAAGATGTATATGCAGCTACTGGAGCACCATTGTTGTTAAAGAAGTTTGGAGTTGGTGTATCTACTGATTTTACTCTTACATAAGCACTTCTGTTTGGATATGATCCAGTTATTTCAACTTGATTAGTAGATGGGTTGTAATTACTTTTATAATCACCTATTACCGCCGCTACATAATTTGGAGCAAATGGATCAAGTGATAAATTAGTCCATGTTTCTAATACAGTAGGTTCTAATAAATTATCATCACCTCGACGAACTAATAAATCAAATGTGCCTGAGCCTGTATTAGAGTTTACAACTTGCCATCTTACATTATTTAATGAACCACTGACTAAAGCACCTGATGTTTCAGCTCCACTATTGTTCATGATGTTTCCTTCAGATAGTGTTTCTAATGTTAATGCCACTGATGGAGTACTAACTGTAGCTCCACTAAGCGTCGCCGCTAATCCACCAGGATCACCCACATAACTAGCTGTATAAAGTGTAGTACCATTTATAAAAGTATCACCGGCTGAACCTGACAATATTAATGTGCTGCCACTAAAGCTTGCAGTAACATAGGTTGCTAATTCTGGCCAACCATTTATAGCTTGTGAAGCTGAGGCTACCCAATTCGAACCAGTATTAAAATAACCGTAATCAAGAGTGTTATTATAAAATGTTGTTCCGCCATATCCTTGCAAATACCAGGTGTTGTTTCCTATGTTTAGACTAAAACCTTGGAATGCTGATCCAGTTTTAGCTGCGGTGAAGGTATAAGAACCGGTCGCAGGATTTCCATTGACTAGTGGGGTGTAGTTTCCAACTGAACTTGTAGCAGCTGCGAATGTGCCACTTGCTACTCTTGCTACTAATAGTGTTTCACCACCATTGTTAAAATAGTTGTAAGCTGCTATTGAAGTAAAGTAAGTGTAAGCTTGTCCACCGCTGTTAAAAGTAGTACCAAACTTTGATTGGTAATCACTATATGATGTTACAATAGTGGGAAGTTCATATGGACCTTTTACTGTGGGTCCAATGATTGCAGCCCCAACTGTGATAGGGCCTTGGGAGATAAAGGATTGATCGTTTTCTCTAGCGAGTACTCCAGGTGATATTAAGGTTTCAGCCATGTTCTTTATAATTTATATTTTATTATAAATATTGTAAAGGGGGTCAAAAACCTAGGAAGAACTAGTAAATTCTCCTTTTTCTACATTTATAGTACCATCACCATATTTTTCTTGTAGTGTTTTACCTAACTCGATTTCTTTTTGCTTTAGACCAGATGCTGCGGATTTGAGTTGAAGTTTTTGTTGTTCTAGATCTTGCATACTATATTCTAGAATACCAAATTGTTCAACTAATGTTAATCTTTCTTGTTGGATATCTTTAATTTGTTGTAATTCTTCTTGTGTTAAAACTTTTGTTTCCATAAATGTATTTCATTTTATATGTTATAAATATATTAATCTTATTTAAAAATTATTGAGATATTAAATTAATTGAGAACCAAGTGTCTTTTCCATTAGTCCCCTGTATTACATCTCGGCTAACACCAGAATTTTGATAGAATACAAATGTAATTTCATCACTAGTGCCATCTAAATATACTATTCTACTAAATGTTAAACTTTGTTCTGAGCCATTATTTAGTGGGCTTGTTACTGATGCGCAAAGGGTACCACTGACTAAACCATCTAAACGACATTGACCTGTTGAAGTTCCTGTGTCTGCTAACATGGCTCCAGCTGATACTGAATAATATCCAGCAACATTTGGAGCAACCGTATATGGAGTCGCTGTCATCCATCCGTTTGGATCATATTGACTTGTAAATTCTATAAGTGTATTTGTTGAGTCAGGAATAGATTGATCAGCTGATAAATAACCAGTGCATATATATTGACTTGCGATTAATTGATGTGTTGTAGCAAATGATGCTGTTGTAGCGAATGAGGCACTTGTAGCTTGAGAAGCACTTTGAGCCCAAGATGCTGTTATAGCATAAGTACCTACAGGTAAGAATGAGGCGGTTAACGCATTTGTAGCCCAACTTGCTGTGCCGAATAATGAGCCGGTAATACCTTGGGTTACATCTAGTGAGCCGGTTATACTTTGTGACCCAGAATTATTTAATAATCTTGTCCATCCTTGATATGAACTGCTATTATAATAATATAAACCTTCTGATGCACTTGCCGTAACATAAGTCATTAATCCTTGAGCCGGAGTTGATATGTTTGAAGTTAAGTTTGTTCTAGGTGGAAGAAATCCTTGTGTAGTACTATCTACTTGTAGCATCGAACTTGTATGCATCGATAATCCACTTGCTATGCTTGTTATTAATGCTCTATTTGATAATAAACCAAGAGATATATTTGTTGGCACATTAGTATTACCACCAGCAGCATATATAGAAGCTCCAAGTAAATTATTACTACTTATGCCTAAAATTGATGCTGCTCGCACGCCGACTGCTGATGTTACGTTAATTCCAACAGCATTATTATGACCTCCATTAGAAATAGTTAAAGTAGTCCCACCAGCCGTATATGCTGATGCAATTAATGTACTATCTGCAAGTCTAAAATTAGTAGAACGAGTGGTACCGTTAACATCTAAATTAAATGCCGCTGATCCTGTGTTGATGCCGACAAATCCATTATCTAATACTACTAATGAAGCACTGGTATTGCTATTTTCTACTCGGAGTGTGGTTGTGGCAGATGTTGCGCCTGAACCTCTAACTTGGAGGCGGGAGGTTGGAGTAGTTAAACCTATACCTATGTTTGCACTATTAGAAAAAACCACATTAGTTATTCCGGTGTTACCAAGTGTGAGTATTTGGTTTGGTGATGTTCCTGTTAAGGCTACCCAATTATTACCACTACTTGGGTCTCTAAAAATATTTGAATAAATCCTATCAGCTTTTATGTTACCAGCTACTGATAATCGGTATGTGTGGCTTCCACCACCAAAATCAGAAATAGTTCCTATCCCCACATCCCCACTACTTGAAATAAACATTCTAACACTTCCACTTGTTTCAAATGCTAAAGATTGATTGTCATTAGTACCTAATGTAGCTTGAGCACCGAAGCTATTTCCACCCTGAATAAAGGCGTTTGTGCTTGCTGTGTTAACAAATGAGGCGGTTAATGCGAATGAAGCAGTTGATGCAAATGAAGCAGTTGATGCAAAGGATGCAGTTTCCGCATATGACGCTGTTAGGGCATATGATGAACTTATTGAAGCTTCTTTTAACTTACTTTGTAAATAATATGATGTTAAAGGGAACTCCTGAACTGGTACTTGATCTAAAAATGGGTTTCTAGGCATTTATATATATTTTATCTCAGATGGAATTTGACCCATTATGTTTTTATACATTCTATATCATAAATTATATTTATGTACTATTCACTGATTTCTGTAGGTATTCCTACTATTTCAAATGTAGACGATGGAAACATACCTTCCAATTGGGTTGTTACTTGTTCTGTAATATACAATAAATATTTATTTACTACTCCTTCACCCTCATTATCTGGTTGGGATGGGGCATTTTCTATATAGAACGGCAAACATGCTATACTGTTTGCTCCTTCAGTATATGCGTTTTTGGAAGAATACATAAAACAATCTACAGGAGTTTGTTGACCATTGATTGGAAGATGTAATACTAAACGAAAATATGGTTCTAAATATGTTCCATAATTGTATTCGAGGTTGGATGTTGTTTGTATTGCCATAATAAATGTTTATTATACATATGGTTACATTCCATATCTTGCTCTAGTTGCGTTGTAGTTTTGGAGGACTTCTTGGGCTGAGAGGGTGCGGTTGTATATATGCACACCTGATATATTTCCGATAAATGACTCTAGATCACCTATTCGTCGAGCTCCTATTAATAGTTCATTTGTATTGTATGTAACTGAGCCTGAGCTAAGTATTCCTCCAAGATAAGACATTTCAATACCATTAACATATAATTTTATATCTTGCCCTCCATTAGTTATAGTGCTACTTTAACTTGAAGTGGTGTTCCTAGTGCCATCATACCATTTTTCAAAATCTTTCTACCATCAGTAATATCAATAGTAAAACTTTCTATATAAATTTCACTAGTACTTCCTTCTACAGCTCCAATTTGAACCAATGCAACTTCTTTTATGTAAGGGTAGCTTCTGTCATTCCCTATTGTTGTGAATGTACTATTGTCTGTAAATAGTGAATCTGACAACATTGAGTATCGTCCATTATCATTAATACGATACCAAATGTTTCCTATAGTGTTTTCTAAAACTTTTAATACTCTTGGTGCTCCTGTGTTGTAGTATATTGTTTCATTTCCTGTATCTTCATTGCTTCCCCAACTAGTGGGAACTGTATTGGTTGCAACAAAATAAGTACCTACTTCATTGTCAGGGGCTCCAACATTAGTAAAATCCATACCTGGGGATAGATTAGCTATTTGGTAAGTTACACCTATTGTCAAGTCTCCTGTGTCTATGAAAAAACCTTCGCTACTTCCATTTTGTGTTATAAGAGCCTCATATATTGTATATGGGTTTATTTGATATCCATTTGTATAAATGGTTCCTTGTACTTGTAGAGATCCAGTTACTTGGGCTCCACCCGAGTCTACAATGAGACCATTTTTTATTTTAAAATCGTTTGCCATGTTATTTACCTATCACTGTCCAGGTTATATAATATACATATTAGTTAGAGTTGAAATCTACCTTTAGTTGCGTTGTAGTTTTGGAGGACTTCTTGTGCTGAGAGGGCGCGGTTGTATATTCTGCTTGAATATATATTCCCATTGAAATATGAATTTGATCCTCGGTTGTATCTAACTCCTAGTGTTAATTCTTGTGTGTTACTTTGTATAGTTCCTGTGGTAGAAAGACCAGTTCCACTTTCTACCCCATTAACAAAAATCCGTATAATACTTCCATTATATATACTAACAATATGATATAGTTGATTTAGAGTTATTGGAATATCTGTAGGGGAGTAAGCTGGGGTTGTTGCTCCTATCCGCATTCTAAAAAAAGGATAATTTATTCCGCCAGATTGTATTAATAATGTTTCATAAACACCACTATTATTATCTGCTGATAGTCCTTTGCTAAAAATACCATCACCGTGTGAACTATTAGCTAGAGTGGTTGATTTAATCCATGATTCTAAAGTAATTGTAGAAGTTATATTTAAGGAGGTTGAATTAGGGGTGATTATATAATTATTTATTCCATCAAACACAATACTACCCCCATTCCCAGCATTAAACGTTGGTCCATTTACTAAAGTACCATTATTACCTCCTCTAGAAATATCATTCCATGTAGTACTTCCACTTACATAACTTTTAGTGTTAGCTGCGTCTAAATATAGTACTAGACCGTCTGTAATTATTTTTGGTGAATAACTAAATGCTATATTATATACCTCTTATTATTGTTTTTATTGTCCAAGACCCTGTTGTAGATGATCCAGTTAAAGCTATATTTGAACCTGACACTATTACAGTAAACGAAATGGCACTTGTATTTCCAAAATCTGTTGTTGTTGTTTCTGTAAAGTTAACTGATGATCCACTTTGAATAGCCATTATATTTCCTGCTCTTGCATTTGAGCCTGATTTGACTGAGTATTCAAAGAATGCTGTATCGTATGATGCTGTGGGTAAACTATAAACTGTGAATGATCCTGAATTTGTTTGTACAACTTTTGCAGTTGTAATTAACATTGGATCTTGGTAGTTTCCTATGAGGGTTGTGTTATCTGAGAATACTTCTAAGATTGGTTGTGAACCCTGTACTGTAAATATAGGTTGTGTAGAGCCTGATCCTATGACAGTTAAAATAGCACCTGATATTGCTGTATTAAATGATCCTGATAAGCGTGTTGTACCTGCTACATCCAAAGAGGAAGTTGGGGCTCTGTTTATGCCAACAAGACCATTATCTAGTATTTGAAATAATGTAGTTGGGGTACTGTTTTGTACTAAGAATGAAGTTGTTGCACTTGTTGCGCCTGCCCCTACTATATGAAAAGCAGCTGTTGGTGTTTGTTGGTTAATACCTACATACTTAGTAAATTGCCTTATGGTTATTCTACCAGAAGATGCATTGTTTCCAACCATCTCCAATCTTCCATTCCCAGCTGATAATGAAAAATCAGCGCTCGATCCACCTATGTTCTGTAACCTAAATGCAGCACTAGATGAGTCTACTATATGAATATTAGCGTTTGGGTTATTTGTCCCAACACCGATATTACCACTACTAGAAATAAACATTCTAGTAGAACCACTTGTCTCTAATGCTAATGATTGATTATCATTTGTACCTATTAATGCTTGAGCTCCAAATGAATTACCGCCTTGTACGAACGCATTTGTATTTAAGGGCGTAATAAAAGATGCCGTAGAAGCATATGATGCCGTTCCGAATAAAGAACCTGTAAATGATCCACTAAATGAACCTGTATTTGATAGAAATTGATCTACTCTATTTGCTGTTACTATTACTGAAGGAATACCTGGGTGAGTACCTGATATTGCTTCGGCTAATAATCTCATACCAGTATCGGCTGATATCCATATGATTTGATAATAGTCGTTGGCTGCTGAGGTCACGAACCAGTTCCAAGCGGCAACTTGTTTAGCATTATTACCACTTAGTGTTATAGTGGTAGCAGTATCAGTTAAATCGGTTCCATTTTTTCTTAACCAAATTACTATTTCATCTGTTCCTGAATCTGTTTTTTCTACTTGCGCAGAAAATTGAAGATTATATACACCTGCATTTTGTGTTTTAATGTAAGTGTTAAAAGGATTTGTTGATCCTGATACTGATACTCCATTTGTAATATCAGTAGTATTAAGAGACATTGAACGAGGTGTGTTTGCTACAGGGTTTGTTTGAGTTGTAGTATCGTAAAAACTGCCGTATGATCCTGTCGCTGTATTAAAACCACCACCACTTGCTGCTGAGACTGTAACTTGTCCTTTACCGTTTGTAGGTGATAATGTTACATTTGCTCCTGCTAATAATTGTGTTACACCCCCATTTAAAGCAAATGATGCTGTTGTAGCGAATGACGCTGTAGCTACACTTAAAGATGAAATTGGAACAGGTGTAGGAAAACTTCCACTATTACCAGTCCAAACACTACCAGAGGGTATATTTGGTAAATTGGCAGGACCTGGATTTAGTATTACTCCTTGGCCTCCATTTCCTTCTTTTGTTACATATCCTAATACTTGTATTATTTTATCTCCTGTTGGGCGTGTTGAAGTCCAACCACCACCTGCGGCCACATATATTTCTGTCCCAGCCGGGTATCCTGTTGTGTTTATTCCTTTAATTAATCCTAAAGCTATACCTTTACCTGCTCCTCCAGGATCCAATATATCAGCTGTTATGTAAATAACAGGCATTTTAGCTGGGTTTGCAGCGTCTGCTCTATAAACTATAGAAGCAGCACCTTGCGAGCCAGACACATATACTGGGGTGCCTTTTACTAATTGGGTTAGTTCTCCGTTAATTATTTCTTCATATACGGTTTTTACATACTGTAAAGATAAATTCCCGTTACCGTCAGTCTGTATAAAGGATTCTTCTCCATTATCAGCAGTAGGATATATTAACCCGCTAGCTGTAAATAACTGAGAGACATTAATGTTATTAGCATTTATGTCGCCGTTTAATATTAAAGTATTGGTTGGGTTGTCCCATACCATATTACTACTTCCACTTAAAGAGCCACTATAATTATATTGTATGCTGCCTGTTGGTCCACCGGGGTTTCCACCTCCACCACCATCATTAGTAGTATCATAAAATCCTATAGGGACTTGATCTAGAAATCTAACTCTTCCTGGCATTTTGTTATAAATATTATATTATGGTTGCTTTTGATATAGATTGGTCTATTTGTATTTGTCTTTGGATTTGTTTTTTCTTAAGTTCAGTAGCAGTACCGTCAGAATTAACTGTGCCTTTAAGAATAGCATCATTAGATGTAGCTTCAATTGAAAATATTACTTTAGACTTATCACGAAATTTCTTAATAGAATTAAGATCTTTTTGCATAACATTAGGGATAAGGTACCCATTAATTTTAATATCAAATGTACTTTTAACAGCACGTTCATTGTTATCAGACAATTCATTTATAGTACTAAATGAATCTATACGTGTTTGAAATTTATAACGTTGAGGATCTCCCCAGTAGGAATCTGAAGCATAGTTTATGGCTTCAATTATATTATTTAGTTGTTCTATATAATAAGTGAATGCAACACAAGTGTATGTCACTGTGACGTAATCAGGCATTATAGCGGCGTAATATGTTTTTTCAGGTACTCTATTGTTTAACACATTAAAATTAGAGTATGTATCGTATGGGGAATAGTTTTTTGTAAACACTCCAAAATTGTTAGGATTGTTAGCGTCTAACTTGTTGGCTATAGTTCTATTTTTTTCTATATTATTACGTTTGAATACTATAAGAGGATACATAGGAGCACCATCATGATCTCTATAATACCCATCTCTTTGCATTGACTTCCATTTTTCTGGGGAGCCATATATTATAGGTACAACTAATCTTTCACCATTTTGTATTACAAAAGGTTTAATAACATTTTGAAAGTAAAATAATATAGCTTCATCTATATCTTGTATACCTACACTAAATTGCTTAGTAGTATCACCCTCAAAAGATGTTTGTAATGCTCTGTTATTTTGAGGAGATTCATATGAGTAATTGGGATTACCCATAGTAGCATCCTTAGGTGTCTGAAGTTCTACACTTATTTCTCGTTGGGTTTTGGGTATTGGTTTTCTTCCTTGTGTTGCCATGGTTTATATTTTATAGTCTATACGGTTGGATACCTAGACGATCTCCAGGTACATAGTGAGCAGTACATATAACACTAACGTTGTATCCAAAGTTTTCTAGTCCTGGATTTAATGGGTTGTTTCCGTTAGCATCAGTAAATGGATAATCTGGGTCTTTACCTACAAATAATTGAGTCATTACTTCATTATCTATTTCCCAATAAGCATTTTGGAACATTATTATATCACCAATAGATGGTACTACATTTGCTTCTACAAGATCATCTCTTAAAAATTTAAAAGTTATAGGCCAATCAAATCCCACCATATCATTTGATGTGGATGCAGCTTGATCGCCTATATCAATTAAAGCATTGAACAATATTGGTTCTTCGAAATATCTTCCATTTGATGCTTCCCCATACATGTTTATAATAGTATTAGTCACATTGCATTTATAGAAAACACACTGTTGAGAGATAATATTGCCCATCAATTCTCTGTTCACATATCTGAACATACTTATATCTCTTGAACTTCCAAATAGAGCCATGTTTTAATTTTTAAATTTCTATTTATATTCCTTATTGTGTATCATATATGTTTTTTCATTACCCAACGTATATATAAGTTGGTGAATAAGTAATTTCTTTAACACGTGCTTCAGATTCAGCCGCCCTTCTCTCAAGTAATGCTTGGTTCGAAGTTTGGTCAAAATATGTGCGTAATCTTTCAATCAAGGCATTTTTAGTTTCAGTAGCTGATGATAATAAATCTTGTTGATTTAATGTCACCGCATCTCCTGGTATTGGAATAGTATTGTATTTTCCTCTAACATATCCTAACATTTCTTTAGATAAAGCTAAAGTGTATTCAAACACCCATTGTCTTCCTATAGAATTAATTTGTGAATATACTGGGTTGGAGTATGGAGCATTAGATTCATTTGTAGCTTTAGTCCCATTAGTTTCTTGTATTGAGTTATTTATTCTATCATCTAACTTAATATATTGAATTGATAAATGTGAATATACATTACCGTAATCTGGTATAGGAAATATCCTTAATTTATTATTAATAATTTCAAAAGTATAATTAGGACCAACTACTGTATTCTGCATTTCAATAGATTGAGCAGTCTGTATTGTAAGACTTGTTGGCACCATTAAATATCCTGTAGCACCATATCCTAAACCGTATGTGCCAGCGGCTGGCGCTCCTCCTAAATTAGCATAAGCTATAGGATTATAAAGTTGGTTAATAGCAGGAGGGGCATTATAAAATATATGTTTTATTTCAATACCACCGGTTATATTTTGAGCGGCTGCCCATAATGATAGGTCGTAATCTTGTACTCCTGGAATTAGAGGGATTGAGCCGCTAAACCAAGTAACATTACCACCAACACCTGCTTCTTCACCATATTGTTGAGATAAACGCACAATCGTCGCGAAATTCGGAGTTATGATGGCATCATTTAAATTTACACTAGTGTCCAGACCTTCGATATTTAATAAATTATCTCTAACCTTAAACGAGTAAAGTTCATTACCATATGTTGTAACAGCATATTCAAATGCTGTGTAAAAATTTATATCTTGTAACTCAACTTCTTGGATAGGATATCCTAATCGTTGAGCACAAAATTTAGATACTTTATCAGCATCTGTTTGAAATTGAGGATCATAATCGTAAAACCCAAATGGAGTATCTCCAGGGGCAAACGATGAGGAACCAGGCCAAATAGGTACATTCATATTTTTAAGTTGTTGCTATGTAATATTCAATTTTTGCTGTTGAAGCAGATGGAGCGACTTGTATATTGTAGATATACTGATCAAATGTAAAAGTTGTTGCGGAGGGTGTAAATGATCCACTATTTCTACCTGCTGTTGAAGAGAAAATAAATGAACTTCCTGTTGTTACAGTTGATACAGCATTGTATGTTATATTATTTGTGTCTACTGTCTGTATGTTTATTAAAACAGGAACACTAGATAAATTTGTTACTCTACCATATTTAAAACTACTTGTAGAGAAAGTACCAACACCTGTTGGGTATAATGAAGGATTAAATGAAAATAAAGATGTCCATGACCCTGAAGTACAAACTAAAGTTCTATTGTCAATATTATTGATATTGTCAATGTTGTAAGTAGTATATGCCCCTAAGTCATTTCCGTTTAATGTTATATTCTCATATATTTTTGAAGTTAAAGTAGCCATTATTTTTGATAATAAATATGGGAAAAGTAGTTACTTTCCATATTCATAATCAAGTATTTTACCAACTAAGTCTGCGCGGTGATTTTCTTTAAGTTTAATCCACTTTATTTCTTCTATTTTTTTAGATAACTCAATAACATAAGATAAACCGTTAATTTCTCCAGTAGATGTTTTTATATCAGTTTGCTCGTTATCTCCGTTTATCACGATTTTTCCCGTTTTACCTAACCGAGTAAGTATGGCTAACATCTCGGCCTTAGTTAGGTTTTGAGCCTCTTCTACAATTAAGATATCGTCAATTGTTTTACCACGTATGAACTGTACAGGTAATGCTTTTACCTTTCCTTCTTCTACAAGTTTAGGAACTTCACTTTTATCTGAACAGCATTTAATTAGGTTTTCAAGTAACGCTTCCATATATGGGTCAAACTTGTCATTCAAAGAACCAGGTAAAAACCCTAAACTTTTACCTACTTCAATCGCGGCGCGAGTATTGTATATGCAGCTTATTTGTTTTTTCTTCAGGAAATCAAGCGCGGATTGTGCGCATACTAGAGACTTACCACTACCTGCTCTGCCTGTTACTATAACTATTTGGTTTTCAACTATGAGACGTTTTGCTTCTTTTTGCTCCTCATTAAGTTGTAAAGCACTAATTGCCTTAATGTCATTTTTTCTAACGCGATTAGGTTCTTTCATGTTGTAACATTTGATACAGTTATACATATACTCAAAAAAATAAAGAGCCGCTTTCGCGACTCTCTCTATATTTCATATTTAGTTGATCCACAGTCCCATATTCTTGAATAACCTAATTCACCCATAATTTCTTTTTCAGTTTTACTCATATTTGCTCCAAGTTTTTTTAAAGCACCTTTATTAAAATTATACCTATGTATTCTACTTAAGAAATCTTTAGTATAAAAATATCCAGGAGATGAAGATGATACTTTTTTAAATCCAAGTTTCAGATACATGTTATTGTTAGGATCAGTCCATCTATTATCTGAATATGAGTATATTTTATTTGGTGAATAATGTTTAGTAAAATGCTTAATTAACTTGGCTGAACCTCCTACTACATATTGTGATGAAGCAAATCTACTTAATTCATATACGCCATTTTGTGATTGTTTTTGACCTAAAGATATCCTTGGATTTGAAAAAGTCATTACAGCTGTTAATATATCATTATAATATAATCCTAATTTTATAGAACTTCTATCTTCACCTTGGATATGATGCATATTTAAAAATACATTTTTTTCACGTGATGTGATTTCTTTAACTACACATTTTCTAGCGTATATTTTTTCTTCTTTTTCTTTACATAATATTGATTTAAGTTTTTTCTTAACTATATCCTTTTTATTTAACCATTCATCTGAAAATATTTGTATTAGTCTTATTCCTTGTTTTTTACATTCATTTGTTTTATTTATATGATAATCATTATATTTTCCATTTTTTTCTGAATGCCAGTATAGCCCATTATATTCTATTCCTATTTTTAGGTCAGGGAAATATATGTCAATTTCTCCTTTAGGAATAAGTTTTCTAACGTTTGATTCAACTACTCCATGGTATATTTCTTTAATATATTTTTCTAATTCTTGTTCTTCTTTAGATTGTTTCCCTATAGTAGTAAATACTTCCCAATCCCAATGGCCTTTGATATAATCTCTATGATATGTATCTTTATTTAGATCACAGTTTTTTCCATTTTCTAATATAGTTACTTCAGCCCCACACCCACACTTACATGTTGGAGTTATACCATTAAGTTCATGTTTTATTATATACTCACTTTTTGTTATTTCTGGATGGGA
>Ga0164292_10001605_pt1 | contig 18335 bp, 9 predicted proteins | sample GEODES117metaG_FD_111486 | JGI IMG/M metagenome (GOLD analysis project Ga0164292, IMG submission 111486) | Eutrophic lake water microbial communities from Lake Mendota, Wisconsin, USA - GEODES117 metaG | ecosystem: Environmental > Aquatic > Freshwater > Lake | place: USA: Lake Mendota, Wisconsin...
CATGAGCGGGGAACACACAACATGTTCACCGGCTATCGCCCCAGTCCTGCGCTGCAGTATCCCAGCATGGGCAGTGTGGTTGCTCACGAATTTGGTCCGCGCAACAACTTGCCTCCATATGTCCTGATTCCGAGTCTGCCCACACCCTACGCTGGAACCGGGTACCTGAGTAGTTCTTATGCCGGATTCAGCTTGGGGGCCGACCCAGCCAATGAAGGTTTTCGCGTACAGGATTTGGCGCTGGCCGGGGGAGTCGATGACACCCGCTTTACCCGCCGCCAGAAATTGCTCGATGTGGTGAATGAGCATTTCAAGCAGCGCGAGAAATCTGATTCGATGGAGGCGGTTGATACTTTTTATCAACGAGCCTACGGCTTGATCGGTTCGCCAGCTGCCCGCGAGGCGTTTGACATCAGCAAAGAAGACCCGGCGGTCCGTGAAGCTTACGGGCGAAATCAGGCTGGTTCGCGGATGCTGCTCGCCCGCAGGCTGGTGGAAGCGGGCGTTCGCTTTGTCACACTCACCTATGGTGGGTGGGACCACCATGACAACATTGCCGGCGCGATGCGCGGGCAGGTGCCTCCGTTTGACCAGGGATTGGCAACGTTGATTAACGATCTCGACTCCCGCGGATTGCTCGATTCGACGCTGGTTTGTGTCGCCTCGGAATTCGGCCGGACTCCGAAAATCAACGCGACGGCCGGTCGAGATCACTGGCCGAAAGTCTTCAGCCTGCTGATGGCGGGCGGCGGCTTGAAGCGCGGCTTGGCTTGGGGAACGTCGGACGCCACAGCCAGCGAACCGGACCAGGACCCTTTGACTGTGGAAGATTGGGCCACGACCGTTTACCACATGCTCGGAATTGTCGCCGACAAGGAATTGATGGCACCAGGCAACCGGCCGATCGAAATCGTCGACGGTGGCAAGGTGTTGAAGGACCTGTTGGTCTAATCAAAATGAACAGGTTGATGGCAAACTGTTCCCTGCGCACTGACTTGATTTCGGGCGGCCGCACCGAGCCAGCTCGTCGAGCCAGTTCTGTTTCCCCGCAGCTCGCTGCATTCTCCCGCTCGTGTTGCCAGCGTCCAGCTGAGATTCGCCAATTCGGCTCCTGTGGGCTGGTTTTGGCGCTGGTTGGCCGCCCACCCAGCGTACGGCAACGTTTCCGTATTGCTTCGAAAATTTTTGCTTGAGGCTTGGCCATGTTCTCACTCCGCCGCCACGTTGCAACTCGCTTGATTGGGGTCATTTGCTGGGGCTTGCTGGTCGGGAGCATCATGGCGGATTTGGCCGCCAGCCAACCACGGCTGAATCTGATCCTGCCTCGCGGGGTTCAGCGAGGAACAGAGCAGAAGCTGCGATTGATCGGCGAGCGAATCAACGAAGCCCAAGAGATTCTGGTTTACGATGCCGGGATTGCGGTGCTCAAGATTGAACCGGTCGATGCCAATACGATCGACGTCACGGTCGGCATCGCGGCTGATTGCCGGTTAGGTGAGCATGTTGTGCAAGTCCGGACGTTGCGGGGGCTCAGCGAATTCCGTTCGGTCTACGTTGGCGCATTGCCCCTGGTGGATGAAGTCGAGCCTAACACGACGCTCGATGCGCCGCAGGCAATCGGCAGCAATGTCACGGTTCAGGGGACAGTGACCAATGAAGATGTGGATTACTTTGTGGTCGAGGCCAAAGCAGGCGAACGGATTTCCGTCGAGGTCGAGGCAGTGCGGCTTGGCTGTCCCTTGGGCACGATTTTTGATCCTTTTGTGGCAATTCTGAATGCGGAGCGTTTTGAGTTGGCGGTCTGTGATGATTCCGCACTTTTCAATCAGGACGGATTTGTTTCTGTCATTGCACCGACGGATGGAAAGTACACCGTGATGGTGCGGGAAGCGTCCTATGGTGGCAGTGACGCCTGTCGCTACCGCTTGCATGTCGGTTCGTTTCCCCGGCCGACTGCGGTGTATCCAGCTGGAGGGACGCCTGGCGAGTCCGCTGAGTTGACTTTTTTGGGCGACCCGAGTGGACCAATCAAGCAAGCCATGACGCTGCCCGCTGCCGACAGTTTCCGGCCCAACCTGTTTTTGCAAACCGAAACGGGTATCACTCCATCGCCGCTGCCATTTCGCTTGAGCAGTCTCCCCAACGCTTTGGAAGTCGAGCCGAACAACGCTTGGCCAGCCGAACCGCTCCTGGAGTTGCCGCGGGGCTTGAATGGAATCATCCAGGAACCAGGTGACCACGACTTTTTTCTGATCAACGCCAAGAAGGACCAGGTATGGGAAGTGGACTGTTTTGCCCGACGGATTGGCAGCGGATTGGACCCGGTTCTCCATATTTTCAAGGCCGCCGACAAAAGCACCATTGCCGGCAATGACGACTCTCGCGGGCACGACGCGTATCTCCGGTTTCAAGTCCCCGAAGATGGACAGTATTACATTCGGGTAATGGACCACTTGCAGCGAGGCCAGGCAGATTTTGTTTATCGTCTCGAACTGACTCCGGTCACGCCTGTCCTGAAACTCAGTATTCCCCGGGTCGATCGCTACAGCCAGGATTTGCAGACGATTGCTGTCCCGGCCGGTAATCGCTTCGCTACCCAATTGGTTGCCAGTCGCGAGAATTTCGGTGGCGAAATTGAGTTGCTTCAAGCCAGCCTGCCGCCGGGAATCAAAATGACTGCTCCCAAGATGCTGGCCAATCTGAACACGATTCCGGTATTGTTTGAGGCCGATCCCGCGGCAGCTCCGTCAGGTTCGCTGGTCGACCTGCGGGCTCGCCTCGTCTCTGAGACCCAGCAATTGCAAGGCGGCTTCTTCAACCTCGCCGACTTTGCCAATGGCGAGCCGAACAACACGCTTTATTACGGCTGCGAAGTGAATCGCCTGGCGATGGCCGTAACCAAGCCGGCTCCCTTTCGCGTCGAAATTGTGACGCCGCGAGCTCCCTTGGTGCGGGATGGAACGTTGAACGTGAAAATCCGTATTGTCCGGGATCCGGGCTTTGAAGAGCCGGTCAATTTGCAGTTTCCGTTCCGTCCACCAGGAGTGGGAACCACTAATCAGATTACTGCCAATAAGGATCAGACAGAGATCGACTATCCCCTGAACGCCAATGGCAACGCCCAATTGGGAACATGGCCAGTTTATGTTTTGGCTGGGGCCGGCGTTGAAGGAGGAACCTGTTGGGTCTCGTCGCAGTTGGCGGACCTGGTCATCGCCGAGCCCTTTGTCCGGATCACTGCTGCACGGACCGCGTGCGATCAAGGCCAGATGGCTCAAGTCATCTGCACACTGGAGCAGGTCGCGCCCTTTGAAGGCGAGGCAACGGTCAATCTCGTCGGCTTGCCTCCCAATACAGCGACGACTCCCGTCAAGTTCACCAAAGAGACAGCCGAGCTCGTTTTTCAAGTGACTACCAATGACCAGAGCCCGATTGGCCAGCACAAAGGCCTGCTCTGTCAGGTGGTGGTCCCGGTGCAGGACGACTCAGCTGCCTTGAGCACGGGAGCTACCGAGTTAACGATCAATAAGCCGGCAGTCGCGGTGGCTCCGCCGCCTCCGCCACAGCCAGCGGCCGCAGCGGCCCCGGCCGAGCCCGCTCCACCACCGCCACCGGCTGCCAAGCCGTTGACGCGGCTGGAGCAATTACGCCAGCGCGCCAAAGGCGCCGGCGGCTCGGGAGGAGAACGCTAATCCATGTTGCAGCGCGAATCACTGATGTTCAGGATGAATTGGACGGGAGCCGGAAAAATGAAATGGCGAAACGGGAAACGATCCGGGCGATTGGCACTCAGTCTGCTGTTGACCGGAGCGGCAATCGCTTGGTCGCTGGCCTTGGCTCCAGCGTTTGCCTGGGCCCAGGAGCAACCTGCGGCTCCGTCGGCCGATTCGGCAACAGCGGCAGCAGCCCCGTCAGCAACTGCGGAAACGACACCGCTGGGTGATTCGGGCCCGGCTTCTGCCAGCAGTGCGGCGCCGGTCAGCACTCCGGCTGCCACCACCCCTTCGCCGACCGCAATTGCGGTCTATCCAAGTTCCATTCAGCTGGCGACGGTTCGCGATCGGCAGAGCCTCGTTGTGCAACTGCAATGGTCCAATGGTGTGACCACGGACGCAACCACCGAGGCAACTTATCAAATTGCCGATCCGGCAGTTGCCAAAACGGACGGGGCGACCTTCTTCCCCGTCACTGACGGAACGACCAAGGTGACCGTCGCAGCCCATGGCTTTACGGTCGAGGTTCCGATCACCGTAACTCAAGCGACGGCCGACCCTCCCATCAGTTTTGCCAATGATGTGATGCCGGTTTTCTCCAAAGCAGGCTGTAACACTGGCAGTTGCCATGGAGCTGCGCGAGGCAAGGACGGCTTTCGGCTCTCGCTCTATGGGTTCGACCCGAATGGCGATCATTTTCGGCTTACGCGCGACATGCTGGGACGGCGGATCAATCTCGCCGTGCCGGAGGATTGCCTGTTGGTCAACAAGGCTGTCGGCGCGGTACCACACACTGGCGGCGGGTTGCTCTCGCGCGACAGCTTGCATTATCAGACACTGGTGCGCTGGCTGAATGTCGGCGCACCAAACGACACTGGTCCCGTACCGGCTGTAGTCGGACTCGAGATTTTCCCGGCAGGCGCGGTGCTCAATGGGCCTGACGAGAAGCAGCAATTGACGGTCCGCGCAAAGTACGCGGACGGAAGTGATCGCGATGTCACTGACTTGGCTTACTTCATGACCAGCAATGACTCGTCGGCACTGATTTCCCAGGAGGGGTTGATCACCGCCCAGGCGCGGGGTGAGGCTTTTGTGATGGCCCGCTTTGATACACACACCGAAGGGATTCACGTGGTTGTACTCCCCAAGGATTTGGAGTTTTCCTGGCCGGAGGTTGCCGAGAACAACTACATCGACACCCTGATTCACAACAAGCTTAAAAAGCTGCGGGTCATTCCCTCCGAAGTTTGCGGAGATGAGCAATTTATCCGTCGGGTCAGCCTCGACATTTGTGGCATCGTTCCGACAGGCGACGAGGTCCGTGCCTTCCTCGCCGATACGGATCCGCAAAAGCGAAGCAAGTTGATTGATCGGCTGTTGGAGCGGAAAGAGTTTGTCGAATTGTGGGTGATGAAATGGTCCGAGCTTCTGCAGATTCGCAGCACGCCCCAAGTCAGCTACAAGGCGACTCTGCTGTATTACAACTGGCTGCAGGAGAGAATTTCCAGCAACACGCCAGTGGACCAGATGGTCCGCGACTTGCTCGGTTCCGAGGGTGGCACCTTTACCAACGCGGCCACGAATTATTATCAAGCCGAGCAGGATACGCTGAAGGTAGCGGAGAACGTCGCCCAGGTTTTCCTCGGTACGCGAATCCAGTGCGCCCAATGCCACAATCATCCGTTCGATCGCTGGACGATGAACGATTACTACCAGTTTGCCGCATTTTTTTCCCAGGTAGGACGCAAGGCTGGAACCGATCCGCGTGAGACCATTGTGTTCAATCGCGGCGGCGGCGAGGTGAACCATCCGGTTACTGGCCAGCCAATGCCGCCCAAGTATCTGGGGGGCAGCCAGCCGGACACCGCAGGGCAGGATCGACGCAAGTTGCTGGCTGGTTGGCTGGCGGCAAAAGACAACGAAATGTTCACCCAAAACTTGGCCAACATCGTGTGGGCGCATTTCTTCGGCCGCGGAATCGTAAATGAGGTAGATGACGTACGCGTCAGCAATCCGCCCTCAAATCCCGAGTTGCTGGCCGCGCTGGGAAAGAAGTTTGCCGAGTACAACTTTGACTTCAAGAGCGTGGTTCGCGATATCTGCAATTCCCGGACCTACCAGCTTGATACTCAGACCAATCCGACCAACGAGTCGGATTTGAACAACTTCTCGCACGCTCAACTGCGGCGGATTCGGGCCGAAGTGTTGCTGGATGTGATCAGCCAGATCACCGAAACCCAAAACAAGTTCCGGGGCTTGCCGACCGGAGCTCGGGCAGTGCAGATCGCCGACGGCAACACGTCAACTTACTTTCTCAATACCTTTGGCCGGGCAACCAGGGAAACGGTTTGCTCCTGCGAGGTGAAGATGGAGCCCAATCTCTCGCAGGCCTTGCACTTGATTAACGGAGATACGGTCCAGCAGAAGATCCAGCAGGGCCAGGTGATCGATAAACTGCTCGCCGCGGGCAAGTCTCCCGAAGATGTGATTGCTGAACTCTATCTCCGCTGTCGTTCGCGTTTTCCCTTGGATGCTGAATTGACCGCATTGCGGGCCGGTTTGGCTGAGGCGCCAGAGCCCAAGGTCTTTCTCGAAGACCTCTTCTGGTCCCTGCTGAACAGTCCGGAATTTGTATTCAACCATTGAGCTGTACCCATGATGCAACGATTTGGTACTCCAAGTAGTCTCCACAATGCCTTCCTTTCGTGGCTGGCCAGTGGCCTCGCATTTTTGAGTTGCTTCGCAGTTGCGAATTTCTTCGCCGTTGCGAATTGCTTCGCGGTGGCGAGTTGTTTCGCGGTGGAAGGCGATCCGCTCACCACCCTGACCAGCGACCCGTTGCCGGATGAAGAGAAGGTGACGTTTGAGGATCACGCCTTGCCGATCTTCCGGGCCCGTTGCGCCGCCTGTCACAATCCGGATAAAAAAAGTGGTGGCCTGGATCTCTCCACCTACACGAATTTGATGGAAGGTGGGAGTTCCGGCAGTTCGATCGAGCCGGGAGATCCCGACAGCAGTTACCTCTACTCGCTGGTGACGCACGACCAAGAGCCGTACATGCCTCCCGGAAACAACAAGATCCCGGACGCTGAGATCAGCGTGCTGAAAAAGTGGATTGCGGGTGGTGCTTTGGAAACAAAGTCGAGCAAGGCCAAGCCCAAGAAGAAAGCGATCGGTGCCGCGACGGGCAGTTCCCTCGAGCGGCCCGAGATCGTGGCCCAGCCGCCGCATCTGCCGCTGGAGCCGGTATTGCACACACCCAGGCCGGGATGCGTGCACGCCCTTGCGACCTCTCCTTGGGCGCCGTTAATCGCAGTGGCCGCGCCGCAGCAAGTCCTGCTCTATAACTCCACCAGCCTGCAACTGGTTGGCGTGCTCGAGTTTCCTGAAGGCCAACCCAACGTTTTGAAATTCAGCCGAACCGGTCAACTGTTGCTGGCCGGTGGTGGTCGCGATGGTGCCAGCGGCAAGGTGGTGATTTGGGATGTCTCCAGTGGCGAGCGGTTGACTGAGATCGGTGCCGAGGTTGATTCGGTGCTGTCTGCAGATATCAGCCTGGATCATTCCCTGGTTGCTTTGGGTGGGCCGCAAAAGGTAGTGCGCGTCTATTCGACCGCCGACGGGGCGTTACGCTATGAGATTCGCAAACACACCGAATGGGTCACTACCATTGCGTTCAGTCCTGATGGAGTGCTGCTGGCCAGCGGTGATCGGAATGGCGGTGTGTTCGTGTGGGAGGCTGATACCGGAAATCCGTATTTGGAAATGCGCGGACACACGGACCGGATTATGGACCTCAGCTGGCGGCTCGATTCGAATTTACTGGCTACGGCGAGCCAGGATGCGACGATCCGGACTTGGGAAATGGAAAATGGTGCGCAGGTGAAGAGCTGGGCGGCGCATCCTGGTGGCGCGACGAGCCTCGAGTTCAATCGAGCTGGCAATCTGGTTTCGAACGGCCGCGATCGCTTACCCAAGATCTGGAATCAAAATGGTGAGGCGCTAAAACAGTTTGCGGCCCTGAGCGATGTCGGCACGGCCGTTGCCTATTGCGATGAGACAGCCCGAGTGATTGCCGGCGACTGGCTGGGGCAGGTTCAGGTGTTTGCCGAAGCAGATGGGGCGCAGCTCGGTAGCCTTTCCCCCAATCCGCGTCCCTTGGCGGCGTTATTGGCTGAAGCCGAACAGCAACTTGCTGCGGCGACGGCTGCTCATCAACCTCTGGCGGAGCAATTTGCAGGGCAACAAAAGCAACTCAATGAGTTGCAGACGACCTTGGCAACGGCGGTGACCAATCGGCAATCAATGATGACCGCGGTGACTCAGCTCGAACAGCAAGTGGCTGCCGCACAGCAGCAACTGCAGGTTCGCGTTGGCGAGCAGGCCGCTTGGCAAGGCGAACTCGATCAAAAGACCAAGTTGAAACCGGAGTTGCAGGGCTTGGCTGAAAAGGCTGTGGCGGTGGCTGCGCTTTCACCCGGAGATGCTGAACTGCAGGCCGCGGCGACGCAGTTGGATGCCAAGCTCAAGCAGACTGAGGCGCGAATGTCGGAGCTGGCTACGGCCCTTGCCCAGAACGTTGAACTGCGCGGCAAGCTGGAGGGCGAGCTCAAAGCGGTCGGAGACCAGCTGGCCATGCAGCGCGGCCAATTGGATGAAGCGGGTAAACAGATTGCGGCGTGGGAGCAACAACAAGCCGGGCTCGACGCGGCACTGAAGGAACGTCAGGTGGCGCTGCAACAAGCCGAGGCCATTCGCTCCGCGGCGCAAGCTGCCGTCAGTCGCTGGAACGGTGAAATCCAGTTTGTGAACGGATTGAAGCAGTTGCTGGTCGAGCGTCAGACTGCAGAGCAACTTGTGGGGGAACGGATGACAGCCCAGCAGGCAATCGAGCAGGAGTTGGCCGCGGTGCAGCAACGTTTGGACGCAGCCAAGGCGGCGGTAGGTGAGGCGACAACGGGACAGGAATCGGTTGAGCAACGAATTCGCACCTTGAAAGGCATGCAGTAGCCTTTATCCTCGGCAGTCCCGGCCGAGGGTGTTGCTTGTTAAAATCGGGAGTCTTTGCTGAAGCTGAAAGCAAACCAACCTTGATTTCTACAAAGACAGGCGACAGTTGTGGCATCTGGCATGAACCATGATTACGAATTGCGACCGTCCGTCCGGAGGTTTTCCACGGGTTACCCGGCTCGGCAGCCGGATGCCTCCGGGTTTCGCTTGCGGTTGTTGCTCGCGCTGGCGATCTTGCTGTTCTCGGTGATTGGTTATCTTGCCAATGCCGATATCAATCCGGTCACGGGAGAGCGGCAACGGGTCTCAATTTCGGCCGAGCAGGAAATTGCCCTTGGTTTGCAGGCAATGCCGCAAATGGTCCGGCAGCATGGCGGATTTTCCTCTAACTTGCTCGCGACTCGGCAAGTCCAGGAGATGGGGGCCCGGCTGCTGGAAGTCCTCGAGCGCAAGTTGGCGGCTGAACAGCGGCGATTTCCTTACCGCTTTGAGTTTCATTTGCTCGAGGATCCCCGCACGATCAATGCATTCGCACTTCCCGGCGGTCAGGTCTTTATCACCGAGGCGCTTTTTCGCAGCCTCACCAACGAAGGACAGTTGGCTGGGATTCTGGGCCATGAGATGGGGCACGTCCTCGAGCGACACGGCGCTGAGCAACTGACCCAAAACCAGTTGCTCCAAGGCTTGGCCAGCGCAGCGGGAATTGCCGGAGGCGACCTGCAAAGCGCGCGGATGGCTCAGATGATCGCCGGACTAGTGAGCATGAAGTATGGCCGCGGCGATGAACTGGAGTCGGATCGTTGGGGCGTCGAGTTGATGACTCTTGCCGGCTACGATCCCAATCACATGATCGAGGTGATGGATATTTTGGAGCGGGCCGGCGGAGCTGCGCCACCTGAAATTCTGAGCACTCATCCCTCGCCCGCCAACAGACGGGAATACATCAACAAAATCATCGCCGAGAAATTCCCGTACGGTAAGCCAGACGGTTTGCGGTAGACCGTGACTGGTATCGTCTGGGTGGCAGCGCGAACTGGTTTCACAGGCCCCGCTTCAATGCTGCTGGCCAACTGTCCAGTATTTCGGCAACCGTTCGTTGGAGAGTCACCGGGAAGTTGGGGTCGCTGGCGAGCGATTCGTTCAATTGCATCGGATAATGCGGTAGTGCCGTTTAGTGTCAAGAGCGGGCTTTGGCCGGCTGCAAGGGGGTAGCCGAAGGGAGCACGGCTGGTTTCGCCGGAATCTCGCGCTTTGCCGGGACCGAAAGCGGGTCAATCTGATATATTTCAGTAGTTCTGAATTTAGTGACTCTGGGCCGTAGCGAAATGGCTGCGGCTGGACAGGAATGACGGAAGCGACCATTTCGACAATTGACCCGGCCATTGTGCTGCCGTTGTTTGGTGCCAAAGACCAGCACTTGCGCCGTTTGCGGGATCGCTTTCAGGTGAACATCACCCTCCGGAGCGGACAAGTCCGGGTCGCCGGCGATGATCAGGCCGTTGCCCAAGCGACCAAGGCAATTGAGCAACTTGCCGCAATCATTCGGCAAAAGGGAGGTCTCACGCCCGATGACTTCGAGGAGACCGTGGCCCAGATTACCGGCGAGCGACCGGCACCGCGAGTACGTGAACCGATTGATATTGTCCAGGTTGGGCGGGAAATTCGCCCGCGAACGCCTGGCCAAGCCGGCTATGTGGAAGCCATTCGCAGTCACGATGTGGTCTTTGCTGTAGGCCCGGCCGGAACAGGCAAGACCTATCTGGCTGTCGCCATGGCCGTCGAGGCCTTGAAGCATCAGGCCATTCGCAAAATAGTCCTCGTCCGTCCTGCTGTGGAAGCGGGCGAAAGCCTGGGGTTTCTGCCGGGCGATCTCTCGGCCAAGATTAATCCGTACCTTCGCCCGCTCCTCGATGCCATTAACGAGATGATGGGATTTGACCAGGCGCAGCGTTTGATTCAGCAGGATGTGATTGAAGTCGCTCCCCTCGCCTACATGCGCGGCCGGACGCTGAATCAGGCTTTCATCATTTTGGATGAAGCCCAGAACACGACGATTTCGCAAATGAAAATGTTTTTGACCCGCATGGGAACGGATTCGAAAATCGTGGTCTCTGGCGATCCGACTCAAACTGACCTGCCTTCTCATCAGCGCAGCGGCTTGGACGATGCCTTGCATCGACTGCGGAGAATTGCCGGAGTGAAAGTGATTGAATTGACTCAAAGTGACATTGTTCGTCATCGCCTGGTCCAGCAGATTGTGGAAGCGTACGAATCCAATAGCGGTGAAGCCGAAGAGTCAACGCGGTCCGATTTCGACCGCGGACATCGGCGACGAACGGGAGGGCCGCGCCGTAGCCAGTCTTAATCCGCATTTCGCGGTGCAAATGACTGGCAGGTGGGAGTTATGAGTACGAGTACTTCCGGGATTCATCGGTATCGTTGGGCTTTGCCAACACCGCGCACGCCGACAAGGCAGTTCCGCGACTTTCTTCAGCGTCCCTTTTTCTGGCAACGACTGTTAGTGGCACTCGCTGCCATTCTGCTGATGTTTCTCGTCGCCCGTGGCTGGGAGTCGGCGTTCCCCTATCGAATTCGCCAGATCCCCCAGCGAAAACTCGCCGCCTACATCGAGTTTGAAGTTCAAGACCGCGAGGCTACGCGCGAAGCAATTGCGAAGGCCAAAAGCAAAATCGCCTGTCTCTACGAAAATGATTTGCGACTGCTGGAAGAGGTCCGGCAGGCGTTGATCGACGAGGTCTTCCAAGTCAAGGACAAGCCCCTGGAGGAACTGGAGTCGACGGCTTGGCCGAGGTTTTACCCGGTTTCACAAGTGACCCCGGGTGCCCCGGCAGCCAATGTCGAGCCGGATAAACGGCGGGAGGAACTGGAGCAATTCAAGGCAGCGCTCAAGGCGGACGAGCGGCTCGAATCGCTGCGGGGCGTCCTGACTCGGGCCTTTCTCGAAATTGACGCGACCGGCTTGCTGGAAAGTTTGGAACATGACCTGACCCGTGGCAGCATGCTCGAGATCCAGGTATACCGCAAAGGTGATCCCGAGACGACTCGAACGGTGGAAGTTTCCAAAGTCCGGATCGCCGAAGCCGCCGACGTGTTACGGAAAAACTTGACCCGCGAATTGGAAAAAGAGAACGCGACGTTTCCGGAGTCTGCTCTCCTGGCCGAACGGCTTTATCAATGGCTCCGGCCTCGTTTGCCGGTAACCTTGAAGTGGAATGACGAAGCATCGCGCCGCGAATCGGAAGCAGCCGGCAAGAAGGTCGAAACCAAGCTCCGATTGTATAAGGTTGGTGACCCGCTCCAGCATGCCAACCTGACCGGCGAGAAGCCGGAACATCTGGGCGGGCAACCGCTGGTGGCTGCGGACCTGGAATTGCTCGAGGCCGAGCATCAAGCCGCCCAAAGCCAGACCAAGTGGTATTCCACATTTGCCCGCAGCTTGTTGTTCTTTCTTTCGGTCGGGTTGGCCATCGGACTGGTCGCCGCCTTTTTGTGGAAACAGCAGCCCCAGCTGCTGACCAACCTGCGACATTTCAGCGTGATCGTCGGAGCTTTCGCTGCAGCCTTCTGTGGCGCCTGGCTCTTGGCCGGAAATCTCGATTCACGGCTGGAAATCATTCCGCTGGTTCTCGGAGCAATGGTGATTGCGATAGCCTATCAGGTTGAACTGGCCGTGCTCTTGATGTCCCTCGTGGCGCTCATGTTCACCGTGCTGCATGGCTACGACCTGAGCGAGTTTCTCATCCTTTCGGCCGGAGTCGCGGTCTCGGCCCTTTCCTGCCGCAATATTCGCAGTCGGGCCAAATCGGTCTACGTTGGCCTGTTGACTGGTGCGGTCGTGTTACCCATCGCGATTTTTGTTCCTTTTCTCCTCGGTTGGCGGGCTGATTGGGCAATGGTCGTGGACGCCTTGTGGTTCGGAGGTAGTGCGGCGGCAGCCGGGTTGATCATGACTGCTCTGCTCCCCTTCTTTGAACGCTGGTTCGATTTCCAAACCGATATCAATCTCCTGGAGCTGAGCGACCCGAACCATCCCTTGTTGAAGCAACTCATCCAGCGTGCCCCGGGAACCTATAACCACAGTATCAACGTCGCCTCAATTGCCGAGGCTGCCGCCGAATCCGTCGGCGCCAACGGTTTGCTTTGCCGCGTCGGGGCCTATTTTCACGACATCGGAAAGATGCGGAAGCCCGAGTATTTTGTCGAGAACCAGCTGGGCGGCGAAAATAAACATGACGACCTCGTCCCCACGATGAGCACGATTGTGATCATTTCCCACGTCAAGGATGGGATTGAACTGGCTCGCCTGCATCATTTGCCGCGGCGAATCATTGATCTGATTGAACAGCATCATGGCACCACGTTGGTGGAGTACTTTTTCCATCGGGCCACGCGCACTGCCGATGAAGACTGCCGACCGATGGAGTCAGATTTTCGCTATCCCGGCCCTCGTCCCCAAACGATTGAAGCGGCAATCGTCATGCTGGCCGATGCAGTTGAAGGTGCCAGCCGCACGCTCCGCGAGCCGACCCCCCACCGCATTGAGAGTATTGTTCGTGAACTCACAAAACGGCGGGTTGACGACGGGCAGTTTGATGACTGCCCAATCACTCTCCAGCAATTGCACCTCATTCAGGACAGCCTGATTAAGTCGCTCAATGCGATGTTCCATGCCCGCGTCAAGTATCCCGAACAGGCCACAGGCTGAGCATGTTGCAAGTAGAAGTCGTCAATCACATTGCCTCCGAGTTACCGGTTGAACTGCTCGAGCGGGCAGTGCGCCAATTACTGGAACAGCGAAATGTACTGCGGGCCGAAATCAGCGTGGCGATTGTTGATGACCCGACGATTCACGGCTTGAACCAACAGTATCTGAGTCACGATTATCCGACCGACGTCCTGACGTTTCCCTTGGAAACACCTGAGGAAAACGGCCGGCTCGTTGGTGATGTGATTGTCAGCTGGGATACCGCCGTCGCCAACGCTGAAGAACTGGAGTTGCAGCCTGAGGGGGAATTGCTGTTGTACGTGATTCACGGGACGCTGCATCTGCTCGGTCTGGATGACACCAGTGAGGAACTGGCGGCCGAAATGCGGGCCGCGGAAAGAAGTTGTCTCGAGTCGCTCGGATTTCCCTATCGCTATGGGGATGAAGATTCCGTACCGCCCCAGGGGTGACCATCTCTGGGCGAGTTTGGACTTGGCCGCTCGGCCCAGGTTGCGTTGGTCGAGTTTAATGGACTCGTCGGAGATTTACCCGGAAGGAATTTCGGCAGGAGGGTTTGCGTTGAGGCCGCTGGCGGTCGATAATCGGTCGCCGATAACCGGAAAGAAGTGTTGCTTTTCCGGGTCCACCTTTCCCTGATTGGCCTGCAGGCATGAGTTCGCTTGAATTTCCCGATGGCGGTTATTGTCCCTCGATCAATTCCTTTTCAGTCGCGGAGCTGGCGCGGCGCTACGGCACCCCCACTTATGTTTACGATGCTGCGGTGATTCGTCGGCAAGTCGAACGGCTGCGTCAGTTCGAGGTGATTCGCTACGCTCAGAAGGCCAACTCCAACCTGGCCGTGCTCGACCTGCTTCGCCGCCTGGGCGTCGTCGTCGATGCGGTCAGTGCCGGTGAACTGTTGCGGGCCCGTGCAGCAGGTTATTCCCTTTCAGCGGATCCACCCGAAGTGGTTTACACCGCTGACATCTTTGACCGCGAATCGCTGGAGATGGTTGTCCGTGAGCGAACCCATGTCAACTGCGGTTCACCCGAGATGCTGGAGCAGTACGGTGAACGCTGTCCGGGCCAAGGCGTGACCCTGAGAATCAATCCCGGTTTTGGACATGGTCACAGTCAGAAAACCAATACGGGCGGTCCGCAATCGAAACACGGAATCTGGCATACCCAAGTAGAAGAGTGCGTCCAGCGGAGCCAGAAGTGGAATTTGCGAGTAACCGGTTTGCATATGCACATCGGATCGGGAACGGACTTTGAGCACTTGTCTCAGGTTTGCGAGGCGATGGTGCAGACCGCCCGGCGGGTTGGACCGAGTATTCGCACAATCAGTGCTGGTGGCGGTTTGCCAACGCCGTATCGAGTCGGTGACCAGCCATTGGACATCGATCGATACCACCAACTCTGGGATGGAGCCCGTCGCCAACTGGAGGCGGAGTGGGGACACGAGGTTCGTTTGGAATTGGAGCCGGGCAGGTATCCGGTTGCCGAGTCGGGATACCTGATCACCGAGATCCGGGCGGTGAAGCGCATGGGTGACAATTTGTTTTATCTGGTCGATGCGGGATTCAATAATCTCGCCCGGCCGATTCTTTACGGCGCCTACCACCCTCTGGCGATCGCGTCCGCCAATCCAATTTCTCCTCAAGCAACCCAGCCGGTTATTGTAGGTGGACCGCTGTGTGAATCTGGAGATATTTTCACCCAGACCGATGGCGGGACGGTCGTCCAGCGGCAATTGCCTCCGGCGAGCGTCGGAGACTACCTCGTAATCGGTTGTGCCGGAGCCTACGGATTTGTGATGGGCTCAAACTACAACAGCAAGCCACTCGCGGCCGAGGTGTTGCTCGATAATGGCCGCGATTACCTCGTGCGGCCCAGGCAGGAGTCAGCCAGCTTGTTTGCCAGCGAAGTGATTCCTGACGTCAGCTGACAGGAGTCTTGTCAGCCCGGCTGGACCAGAGTTGTTAACTGTCGGAGTAAGCCTTGCGGATTTTCTCGATCCTGGGAATCTGGTCGACGAAGGCATCGAGGACTTTGGGGTCAAAGCGGGTACCGCGTTCGGCCAGCATGATCCGGAGTGCCTGTTCGACAGAAAAACCTTCCTTGTAGGGACGAACCGAGCAGAGGGCGTCGTAGACGTCAGAGACGCTGGTGATTCGTCCCTCAATTGGAATCTGTTCTCCCTTAAGGCCCAGGGGGTAGCCGGTGCCGTCCCATTTTTCATGATGGGTCTGGGCGATTTTTGCCGCGAGGACCAGAAGCGGAGAGCGAATGTTTGACGGTAGCCGAGCTGGGTCGGATTTGTTCTGCCGCAGAGCTTCCATTTCGTCAGCCGCGAACGGGTCAAGGATCTCCCGACCGATTTCGCAGTGTCGCTTCATGACGGCAAATTCTTCCTCGGTGAGCTTGCCCGGATTGAGCAGTATCGCGTCCGGGATGCCGATCTTGCCGAGGTCGTGCAATTGAGCAGCCAATTCAATCTGTCCGCAGAATTCCTTGGGCAAACCGAGCCGTTCCGCGACTACTCGGGCATATTTGCCGACGCGGACAACGTGCCGGCCCGTTTCGTTATCCCGGTATTCAGCCGCCCGGGCGAGACATTGCAAAATCTGCTCCCGAGAACGTTCCAGCTGCCGTGTCCGTTCCTGAACCTCCTGCTCGAGTTCGTGGGCGTGAGTTTCCAAATCCTTGTATTGCTGCTTGAGCAGCAGCGAGTTTTTAACACGCAGCGTCAATTCAATCTTTTCGACCGGCTTGCCCAGAAAGTCGGTGGCGCCATGCTCCAGCGCCTCTTGCTTGACTTCGAGATCCTGAGAACCGCTGAGGATAATGAATGGCGTCAACTGCAGGCTCGGCACGCGTTGACGCTCCCGCAAGATATCGAGCCCGGAGATTTCAGGCATCATCACGTCCAGCAGGACCACGTCAGGTTGCTCCTGCTCGATCCGCTCCACGGCGCCGCTGGACTGGGTCAAAGTAACAAAATTTTCGTAGCCCTCGGACTGAAGAAACCGACGAACGACCTTAATCACCAACTGTTCGTCGTCGATGATCATGATTTTGGATTGCTTGATTCGCTCAATTGCCGCTGCGCGAGTCGTCTCAAGCGAGAGCAGTCCCTGCGCCTTGGAAGTGAAGACTGGTGCAGTCGGCACGGCGGCGGGAACTGGAGTGTTTAGTTGGATGTCCATGAAGTAGCCAGGTATCGTTGAGACGAATGACTGAAGTCGTTTGGAGATTTATTCCTACTGGTATTCATATTCGGCGGGTGCTTCGAGCAGTTCCGCGATTTGTTCAATTCGCTGCAGGGTCTCATCAGCCATTCGAACAGCGAATGACTTGGCGGCTTGCTCCAGTTCCTTGGCCGGCTGGGAAAATTGCGGGAACCCACAGGTTCCGCCACTGCCCTTGAGCCAATGTGCCAATCGGGCCAGTTCGGCGAGATTTCCATCTCCCAAGGCCTGACGCATTTGCTGGAGTTTAACCCCCAAGCCTAGGACAAAATCCGCGGCGATCTCCCTGAATTCCGGGTCATCCATGGGCAAAGTGGAGCGAATTCTTGTCGGTTGCGAATGCTGTTTGTTCTGTCCGGACTCCACAGCTCGTGACGACTGTTGCGCTTCGCGGTTTAATTCCGATTGTGCGCCCCGCAATGGAGGAGCCTCCCAGGTCGGTCTTAGTGTCAAATTGCATGTTGGCAATGGCTCGGTTAGCCAGTCTTCGTCTTCACCTGCCGATTCCGAGTTGTCTGATTCGAGCACAGCGCCCAAGGCTGAGAGGGCCGATTGCAATTGGTCCTCAAGCTGATGTTCAAGTGGCTGTTCCGATTCGGCCATCAGCTGGCCCTCCGCCATACCAAGTTCCGCTGCGAGGTTGCTCTCAATCGCAGGGGGCGGCAAAGTTGGCGATTGGCAAGCTGATTGTGGGGGACTGACCGCCTTGGGAGCCGATTGAGCAGGTACATCTCCGGCGGCCACTCGAGCTTGATACTCGGGAGAACTGGCAAGATGTTGGCGAATGGCGTTGAATAGCTCGTCAGTGTTCACTGGTTTGGCAACGAAGTCATCAAAGCCGGCTTCTCTTGACTGTTCGATTTCGCCCAGCATGGCATTTGCGGTCAGGGCAATGATCGGCTTGCGATATCCTTCTGCGCGAAGCGTGGAGCAGGCCTTGTTGCCATCCCAGACTGGCATTTGGATATCCATCAGCATCAGATCGAAGTTGCCCGAGATTGCCTTTTCATAACCCAGTTGGCCATTTTCTGCCTCGGTGACTTCAACGCCCGCTCGAGTCAACAACAGTCGCACCAATCGGCGAATTGCGTCGCCGTCTTCGACAATCAGGATTCGGCAGGGCGGAAGCAGCTGCTGTTCGGCGACGTCCGTTGATTCCTTGCGCTGGGATTTCTGATACTCAGCGAAGGACAACAACGGATAGGGTGAGCAATCTCCGATATCAATCCAGAAGGAAAAGGTGCTGCCCTTTCCTGCCGCGCTCGTGACGCCAACTTCCCCGCCCAGGGCGTTCACGAAATTCTTACTGATTGTCAGGCCCAATCCCGTGCCACCAAATTTTCGAGTTACGCTGGAGTCCGCCTGCACAAACGGCTTGAATACTTTGGATAGCTGTTCCGGCGTCATGCCAATACCGGAATCGTTAATCGCGACATGAAGCTGGTATTGGGTTTCCACCCGTTTCAATTCGACCACGATTTCGACTTTGCCTTCCGTGGTGAACTTGATGGCGTTGCCCACGAGATTGGCGATCACCTGCCGGAGCCGAACATCATCGGTCGAGATTTGGGTTGGGAGCGGATTGAGATACCGGACTTCGAATCCAATGTTCTTGTCTGTCGCCCGGACTTTGAG
>Ga0164292_10001606_pt1 | contig 18330 bp, 19 predicted proteins | sample GEODES117metaG_FD_111486 | JGI IMG/M metagenome (GOLD analysis project Ga0164292, IMG submission 111486) | Eutrophic lake water microbial communities from Lake Mendota, Wisconsin, USA - GEODES117 metaG | ecosystem: Environmental > Aquatic > Freshwater > Lake | place: USA: Lake Mendota...
CGCGTTCATGCCTTGGGATGACCGCCGGGCGGCTCGTTGAGCATGACCGTGTCGTACTTGGCCGGAATGATGATTTCCAGCAACTCCAGGTCATCGGAAAAGCCCATCACCGTATGCTTCAGGCGCGGCGGTTGCAGCCAGCAACTGCCTTCCTTCATCAAAATCTCGCCATGGCCTTCGAACTCGCTGCGCATCCAGCCTTTGAGAACGTAGATCATCTGATAGTGGACATTGTGGAAATGCCGGTGCGAGATCTCCTCGGCATTGAAGGGGCGGGCGCGGCGGTTGACATGGGCGTCGACCATGCCGCCGGTGGCCGCGATCATGCCCAGATCACGCGAGAGCGACCAGGGCCTAAAGCCCGGCGTCTTGAAGGAGTCTTCGTTCAGGTGGCTGACATGAAAGCTCTGCGGCGGCCAGTCCGGGTAGTCGCTCGGCTTTTTGTCAGCCGGGTAGTCACGCTCGTTGAATACCTCCAGATTGACCTGCTGATTCATGGATCCCTTCCTGTTCAGGCCTTCGCTCGGCGAGCGAGGCGTCTTTTTTAGTGTCCTAAGTTATTCTAGGCACCGTCTTGAACGAACGTCAATGCGTAGAGACGCAGGGATAGCTCGTGCACAATTTGGCGAGTCTTACGCATCTGAGCACAGGGAGTCTTTCATGAGCACATCGACCCAGCCTACCGAGGAGCAACAGCGCAAGGTGCGCATGGCCGCGCGCGCGCTGGCCCGCGCCGGATTGGTCACCGCCTTTGGTCATTGCAGCCTGCGGCTGAACGAGCGCGAGTTTCTGGTGTGCAAGGGCAAGGCCATGGCCCTGATCGGCCCCGATGATGTGGGCTCGGTGGTGGCGGTCGATCAGCCGCTGCCCGCTGGTGTGCTGGGCGAGGTGCGCATGCATCAGGCGATTTATCGCGCCCGGCCGGATGTGCAGGGCATCAGCCGCTTCATGTCGCCGCAGGTGATGGCCTTGTCGGCCATGGGCTTGGGCCCGGCGGCGCGCCACGGCCTGTCGGCCTTCTTCTATCCCCGGGCGCCCTATTGGCCCGATACCGAGCTGATCCGCCAGGACGAGCTGGCCACCAAGGTGGCGGCTACCTTGGGCGCGGCGTCGGCGGTGGTGGTCAGTGTCAACGGTGCGGTAACGGCGGGCGACTCTATCGAGCAGTCGGTGGCGCTGGCCTGGTTCCTGGAGGATGCGGCCCGGGTGGAGTTGGCGGTGCTGGCCGCTGGGCGGGCCGATGAGACGGTGTTCAAGAGCGCGCAGCAGGCGGCGTCGCGGGCCACCTGGTCGGGCGGCATCTTGGAGCGGGCCTGGGACTATCTGACCGACGGCGACCCAGAAAAATAAGGCGCCGGCAGGCCCTCACCAGGGCATGGTCTGGCCGGCGTAATTGACAAAGCAGCCGCTGTGCTGCGGCCCGCTCTCGGCAATCACCTTGCGCACCGCGCTGGCGCTTTCTTCGGGCGAAAGCTCGGCCTCGGGCAAGCCCATGCTGGTGCGCACCCGGCCTGGGTGTATGAGCAAGGCCATGATGTCGGGTTCGTCGCTGGCCAGGGTCTTCCAGGTCATGTTCAGTGCGGCTTTGGAGGCGCGGTACATCAACACGCTGCCGGTGGTGTTGCGCGAGATGCAGGCGCGGCCGCTGCTGATGGCGATCATCTTGCGGCCCTGGCTGCGCCGCACCGGTGCGAGCAGATGGCCGGCCAGCAGCGCCGGGGCAATGCAGTTGACCTGAAAGCATTCCTGGAACACCGGTACATCGATGTGGCTAAAGCGCATGTCGCGCTGACGCATGATGCCGGCGTTGACGATCAGCACGTCTATGGCCTCGCCGGCCACGGCTTGGCCGAAGGCGGCAATCGACTGTGGGTCGGTCATCTCCACAAAATGCGTTTGCGCGCCCAGGGCGCGCAATTGGTCGGCGTGCTCCTGGCTGCGCACGGTGGTAATCACACGATGGCCTTCTGCCAGGTATTGGCCAGCCATTTCCCGGCCTATGCCGCGCCCGGCTCCGGTGATGACGATGGTGCTCATGGGGGGCGTCCGTGCAATCGGTAGGTGGTTTTAGAGCCGCGGGATGTTGCGGTTATCGATGACCTTGCGCCACTGGGCCAGGTCCTTTTCAGCGAGCTGCCGAAATTCATCGGGCGTACCCACCTTGGGGGCGGCGCCCATGTCAATGAAGCGCTGGCGGATATCGGGCAGATTGACGATCTCGCGCAGATCCTGATTGAGCTGCTGCACCAGCTCGGCCGGCATGCCCTTGGGGCCGGTGATCCCGATCCAGGAGTCGTATTCCATGCCAGCGATAAAGCTATTGAGCGTGGGCACGCCGGGCAGATCCTCCGAAGGGCCGCGCGTGGTCACCGCCAGTGGCTTGAGCTTGCCCTGGCGCGACTGTGGCACCACAAAGGTGGCGGTATCGATCATCATGTCGATCTGACCGCCCAGCAGGTCGGTCAGCGCCAGCGGGCTGCCCTTGTAGGGCACATGGGTGAGCTCGATGCCCAGCTCCGCGTTGATCCATTCGCCCAGCAGGTGGTGCGCGGTGCCAACGCCTACCGAAGAAAAGCTCACCGCCTTGGGGTTGGCTTTGGCAAAGGCCAGCAGATCCTGCAAGCTCTTGTGGCGTGAGTTGGGCCCGACTGCCAGCACCATGCCGTAGGTGGTTAGGCTGGAAATCCAGCTGAAGTCTCGGATCGCGTCGAAGGGCGAGCTCTTGCGCATGGCTGCGCCGGTGGAGTGGTTGCTCGCGGTGATCAGCAGCGAGCTGCCATCCGGCCGGGCGTTGGCCACGCTCTCGGCGGCAATCATGCCGCCAGCGCCGAGCTTGTTGTCGACGATCACGGTCGCGCCGCGTCGCTCACCCAGCTTGGGCCCGATCAATCGGCCAAACAGATCGGTGCTGCCGCCTGGGGCCGATCCGCTGACCAGGCGTATGGTTCGTTGCCCCTGTGCGCTTGCCGAGCCCTGTATGAAGGGCCCCAGGGCCATGAAAGCGGCTGAGGCCTTGAGCACAGAGCGCCGGCGCGGGGCTGCTGCGGCTGGTCCCTGATCTGTGGATGCAGGCAAACGGTGGGGCATATCAGACTCCTCCTGGTGTTTCTGTTGGCCTGCCGGGCAGGCCGTGCGACCTTACTTGAACAGGCCTGGGTTTTCCTCAAGCACCTTGCCCATTTCGTAGTTCCAAACCCCCATATAGGACGATTCGGCGCGCTTGAAGTCGCGCGCGCGTATGGCTTCCTCGCGGCTGAGAACCTTGAGTTTTCCGGCTGCCATGGCCTTGAGCTGCACGCCAGCCGAAATTTCAACCTCTTTGGTGCGCACCACGAGCTCCTGGATGCTCGAGCCCATGAGCATGACGCCGTGGTGCTGCATCATCACCGCATTGCGTTTGCCCACCGCCTTGACAAAGGCCTTGGCGGCCTTGGGATCGCGGTGCGCATTGTCAAAGTCTTCGAGCAGCACCATGTCGTCGTAGACGCGGGCGGCCGAGCGCTCAAAGGGGCGCACGATCTCACCAATCGAGCCCAGGGCCAGGCAGTTGTCGCTGTGGTGGTGGGTGGCGCACAAGATGTCGGGGCGGGCGGCGTAAAGAAAGCCTTCGATCTTGAGCGAGTCGTTGACCTTGCCGTCGCCAGTGATGACGTTGCAGTCGAAGTCGCATTCGCGCAGGTTCTTTTCCACCACGGTGTCGAAGCTGTCGCCCCACTGGTAGCTCCAGAAGGTGTTCTTGCCCGGCAGCCGGGCGGTGAAGTGACCCAGTAGGCCTATGCCTATGCCGTAGCGGGCCATGATGCGGTAGCCCAGCACCATGTTGCGCTTGAGTTCCTTGAGCGCCTTGGCTTCGTCGGCCTTGGTCGAGCGCATGGGTGCGATCGCGCGTCGCTGTGTCATCTCCTCTCCCTCCCTTGTTCTGTAAGTCCAGAGGCTAGGGCAGGCCGATGCCCCTGCCAACGGTGTAAGCACGGGCTAACCCACGCTTGTCCACCCCGTTAGCATGCGCTCTCGCGGAGCTACGCTGCGATGGGGGAGTGGCTCTTGCAAGTCACGGCTGCCAGAGTCCTGATGTTTGCCGGACTGGCGATGCTTGCGGCTCTGACCGCCGATAAAGAAGAGGAGTTCAGGACCATGGATACTTCCCGGCTGTTTGACGTGGGCGGTGTGCTGCTGTCGCGCCCTTTCAGGGTGCGGCGCTTGGGGCATTTCGGTCTGAACATGACCGATACGGCATCGGCCATTGCTTTTTACTGTGACCTGCTGGGCTTTCGCATCTCCGACCCCATGGACATTGCCGAGCAGCATCCGCGCCGCGAGGAGCTGCTGCGCATCGGTGACACCAATCTGTATTTCACCCGTCACGGCACCGACCACCATTCGCTGGTGTTTTGTGACCGTCAGGTGTTTCAGGCCATGGGCCGCGGTGATCGCTCGCCCAAGGATGTGACTGTCAACCAGCTGACCTGGCAGGTCGGCAGCCTGCAGGAAATTTCAGGCGCCATCGACTACTTCGAGGACAACAAGGTGCCGATCAACCGGGCCGGCCGCGACATGCCGGGCTCGAACTGGCATGTCTACCCCTACGACCCCGAAGGCCACCGCAACGAGCTGTACTACGGCATCGAGCAGATAGGTTGGATGGGCACCGCCAAGCCCAAGCTGGCTTATGAGCGGCGCTTTCTGCAGCGGCCCGAGCTGCCGCAGCCGCCTGAGTATGAGGAGGTCGATCACATGCGGGCGCAGCAGACCGACCTGGCCAGCGGCTTTCGCCATCCCGAGAAAGAGCCGGCGCGTTACGACGTGGAAGGCATCATGCTGGCCCGGCCTTTCAAGGTGGTGCGGGTCGGCCCGGTGGGCCTGTTCTGCCACGACCTGGAGGCGATGGAGCGCTTTTATCTGGACATCATGGGCTTTGAGTGGACCGAGGACGTGGTCTGGCAGGGGCATCGCTGCGTATTCCTGCGCACCGGCACCGAGCACCACAGCCTGGCGCTTTATCCCATGGCGCTGCGCAGCCAACTGGGGCTGGATGCATCGACCACCCTGATGCGCTTTGGCATTCAGGTGGCGACCTATCGGCAGCTCAAACATGCGCTGGACTATCTGCAAGAGCGCGGCTGCCAGTTTGTGGACATCCCGGCAGAGCTAACACCGGGCATCGAGTACTCGGCCTTTCTCAAGGACCCTTCGGGGCACTTGATTCAGCTGTACTACGCGATGAACCAAATCGCCTCAGCCGGGCACAGCCCCAACCTGACTCAGCGCCCGGGTGTGGTCGGTCATTGGCAAGCTTGGCCTGAGGCCATTCTGCCCGGCTCGGGCAGCTTCATGGGCGAGCCTTACCTGGGCCCCTGGGGCTGACTTGGACTCAGGGCGAATCAGGCGGTCAGCTCGCACAGTCCGTGGTCGAGCACTACCGACTGCCTTGCTGGCACGCTGCAGCGAAAGTGCAGGCGTGGCCCGTCTATCCAGATCTCGGTTTGTACGCGATCGCCTGGATAGACGACAGCTGTAAAACGCGCGCCGAAACTGCGGATCCGCTCGGCCTGGCCGTTCAGCACGCCTGAAATTATTTCCCGACAGGCCAGCGCCATGGTGCACGAGCCCTGCAAGATGGGTGCGGCAAAGCCCTGGGCTTTGGCAATCGCCGGGTCGGCATGGATCACATTGCGATCTCCGGTCAGACGATAGAGCAGCGCCAGCCAGGCCAGGGTCTCGCAGGAGCGGGTCAGATCGGGTGCTCGCTCGGGCAGGGCATGGACCGGCCTTTGAACGCTTCCGCTGCTGCCGATGCCGCCGTCGCCACGGCAAAAATACAGGTTGTCAATGTCAAACAGCGGTTCGCCGCTGCGCAGGCGGATCTGGCTCAGGGTCTGCACCAGGATGCCTTTGTCAGCGCCTTTGTCTTCCACCGCCAGCACCCGGTGGTCGCCCAGCAGTTCGGCCGCCGGCGGCATCGGCCGGTGCAGCACCAGGCGCTGCTGGCCGTGCAGAAATTTTTCGACCCGCATGCCGACTTCGAAGATCAGCATATGCCGAGCCACCGTGATGGCCTGGGTAGGCACCGTCTTGAGTCGACCGCGGCGCTCGTAGACAAAGTCCAGTTCGGTCTCGTCCAGCGGATCATGGCCCATGCCTATGGCCAGCGCGTAGAGCATAGAGTCGCGTTCGGTGTAGGCAGAAGGCACGCCCAGTTGCGTGCGGCCCATCAACTGAGCCAGTGTGGTGGCGCTCATGGCCGCTCTCCTGTAAGGGCGGGCGCTGCCGCCTGTGTGCTTGCTGCTTGCATGGCTTGATGACTCGATGGCTTCAGTTTAGCGGTCACTTTGGGGGCAGCTTGTCGCCTGTGGGTCGGTGTATCCTGCGCGGCAGGCCGCTGCCTGGGGGCAATGGCTATGGGGGGTGGAGTTCGATGCTTATGCGCCTTTTTCTTGTCTGCTCGGGTCCCTGCGGCGTTCACTCGCGCTGTGCCTGTGCGCTTGCCGGCAGGGTGTACTTATGAATGCATCGACGGCCCCCCGGCGTGGGCCCCTGACCGGGGTCACGGTGATCGATCTGGGGCAGATCTACAACGGCCCTTATTGCACCTTCATGATGGCCATGGCCGGCGCCGAGGTGATCAAGATCGAGCCCATCGGCGGCGAGAACCTGCGCCGCCGGGCGAAGGTGGGCGGTGCTGCCTTGCCTTTTGCGATGCTCAACTCCAACAAGCGCTTCGTCACGCTCAACCTCAAGCATGCGCGGGGCCGCGAAATGTTCCTGCAGATGGTGGGCAAGGCCGATGTGCTGGTCGAAAATTTTTCCGTCCATGCCATGGAGCGTCTGGGCCTGGACTATCCGGTGCTCAGTGCCTTGAACCCAGGCCTGGTCTACGCCTCGAGCACAGGCTACGGCCGCAGCGGACCGATGACGGCCTACCCGGCAATGGACATTGCGGTGCAGGCCATGTCGGGTGTGATGAGCATCAACGGTTTTGAGGACCGGCCACCGGTCAAGGTCGGGCCGGCCATGGCCGACTTTGCTGCCGGCACCCATTTGTATGCCGCCATCACCACCGCGTTGTTCGAGCGCCAGCGCACCGGTTTTGGCCAGCATGTGGAGGTGTCCATGCTCGAATCGGTCTACGCTTCGCTGGCCTCCAACCTGGGCCTGTATTACGCCAAGCAAGGCCAGGTCTCGGCGCGTACCGGCAACAAGCACGGTGGCATGGCCGAGTCGCCCTACAACGTCTACCCGACGGCTGACGGTGGCTACATTGCCATCGTCGCTTCCAGCGACGAGCAGTGGCGGCGCCTGTTGAACGCCATCGGCCGCGCTGAGTTGATCGATGATGCGCGCTACAGCACCCTCAAGACCCGGGTGGCGCGCATGGCCGAGGTCGACGAGATCGTCGAGGCTTTCACCCGGGCCCATAGCCGCGACCGCGCCTTTGCGATCCTGATGGAAGCCTCGGTCACCTGCGCCCCGGTCCGAGACATCGGCGAGGTGGTCAACGATCCGCATTTGCTCGAGCGCGGTGCAATCGAGTGGACCGAGCATCCTCTGTATGGACGCATTCCGCTACAGCGCTCACCCTTGCGTTTTGGCAATGCGCCTGAGCAGACCATAGAGCCCAGCGGTGAGGCGGGGCGAGACAATGCGGCGGTGTATCAGCAGTGGCTGGGTTTGAGCCAAAAGGAACTGGCGCAACTTAAAAATGACGAGGTGATCTGATTGACATCTACAGATTCACAGCCAAGCCATCCGATTGAAGGCCACTGGCGCTTGCTGTCTTTTCTGGAAGAGCGCCAAGGCCAGTGGGTACCCGCCCTCGATGCCCAGGCCCAGGGCTTCATCAGTTACTGGCCCCATGGCCGTATGCAGGTGCTCATAGGCAGCAGCCTCAGGCCGCGCTTGCGTGGCGCCTGGGAGCAGGTGGCCGATGCCGACAAGGCCGCCTGCCTCGACGGCTTGGTCGCTTATGCCGGGAGCTACAGTCTCGAAGAAGGTCTGGTGCGCCATCAGGTTGAGGTCTGCTGGATTCCGAACTGGCAGGGCCGCGAGCTGGTGCGCATGATGAGCTTCCCAAGCCCAGGGCAGTTGCTGCTGGCTACCGTGCCGGAGACGGGCGAGCGGGCCAAGCCGGCGCAGCGGGTGCTGTGGGAAAAGATGCCTTGAGTTTGGCCAGGCTTGCCCGGGCCGCCTGTGTGCTCAAGTGCAAGACAAGATTTCACTTTCAACACGAGGAGAGACAAACATGACACCCCCCATCCTTCGACGTAGCATGGTTCTTTTGTTGGCCCTGACACCCTGGCTGGCTGGTGCGCAAGGCGCCTGGCCGAGCCGGCCGGTCAAGGTCGTGGTGCCTTTTGCAGCAGGGGCGGCCACCGACATCGTCGCCCGTGCGGTGATGGAGCGGGTGTCCAAGCAGATCGGCCAGCCGGTGATCATTGAAAACCGACCCGGCGCGGGCGGCACCATAGGTGCCGGCCTGGTGGCCACTGCCGAGGCTGACGGCTATACCTGGCTGATTCATTCCAACTCCATGACCGTCTCAGCCGCCTCCTACAAGAGCCTGAGCTTCGATCCGCAGAAGGACTTCATGGGTATCACGCCGCTGGCATCGGTGCCGATGGTGATGGTGACCTCGCCCGAGCGCGGCATCAAGACGCTGCAGGATTTCGTCAAATACGCCAAGGCCAATCCGACCAAGATCAACTATGCCTCGGCCGGGTCGGGCGGAGTGACCCATCTGGGCGCTGAGCGGGTGCGCATCGCTGGTGGTTTCCAGGCCACCCATATTCCGACCAAGGGCACCAACGAGGCGCTGACCGAGGTCATGTCGGGCCGCGTCGATTTCTATTTCAGTCCCATAGGCCTGGCCACGCCGCTCATACAGTCGGGTAAGTTGCTGCCCTTGGCGGTCAGCAGTGCCAAGCGTTTCCCCACCCTGCCGGCGGTGCCCACTTTGCTCGAAGGCGGCCTGCCCAATTCGGAGTACGAGGTTTGGATCGCCATGTTCGGCCCGGCCAAGCTGCCCAAGGCTGTGGTTGATCGCATGCATGAAGAGGTGCTCAAGGCCCTGGCCTCGCCGGAGCTGCGCGAGCGTTACCGGGGCTTGATGATGGACGACATGAGCATGAACGTCGAGGCATTCAATCGCTTTCTGGCCAGCGACTTTCGCCTCAACGCCGAGCTGATCAAAGCCGCCGGGGTTCAGCCCAACTAAGGCTGTCTGATAAGGCACAGCAGGTTTGACGGGGGGCGTGGGAGCCGCGCCCTCACGGCGATAGGGCCATCGCTCAAGCACTGAACCTGATCGAGTGCTGCATCGCGCCGAGGGCGGCGCTCCCACAAAATCTTGACAGGCTCAGAGTGAGGCGTGGGAGCCGCGCCCTCACGGCGATAGGGCCATCGCTCAAGCACTGAACCTGATCGAGTGCTGCATCGCGCCGAGGGCGGCGCTCCCACCAAAAGCGGTGGCTTTTTGCAATACTTATAACGGTCCATCGCGGGCCGTACCGGGCTGCGCTTGAGCTGCAAATCCTGAGCGGCCTGCGGCCCGCCGCACATTGGCCATAATGGCCGCCTGCTAACACCAAGGCGGATCTTTCAGCCGCCGCATCCTCAGGAAGACAACCATGCACAAGCGAAATTTCATGCTGGGCTGCAGCCTTGCTGCTGCTACCTTGCTGGCCGGCACCGCGATGGCGCAGGACAACACCTTCAAGATCGGCCTGATCGCGCCCTTGACCGGCCCCTTCGCCTCGACCGGCAAGCAGCTGGAAGCCGCCGCTCGCCTGTACATCGCTCAAAACGGCGATACGATTGCGGGCCGCAAGGTGCAGCTCATCGTCAAGGACGACACCGGCGTGCCCGATGTGACCAAGCGCATTGCGCAGGAACTGGTGGTTGGCGATAAGGTGCATGTACTGGCCGGCTTTGGCCTGACGCCCTTGGCCCTGGCCACCGCGCCGATCGCGACCCAGTCCAAGACGCCGATGGTGGTCATGGCCGCGGCCACTTCCATCATCACCGAGGCCTCGCCCTTTATCGTGCGCACCAGCTTTACCGTGCCCCAGGTGGTGACGGTGTTGGCCGACTGGGCCACCAAGAACAACATCAAGAAGGTGGTGTCGCTGGTGACCGACTATGCGCCGGGCATTGATTCGGAGAAGTTCTTCAATCAGCGCTTCCAGGCCAATGGTGGGGTGGTGGTCGAAATGCTGCGCGTACCGCTGCGCAGCCCCGACTTTGCGCCTTTCCTGCAAAAGGTGCGTGACGCCAAGCCCGATGCGCTGTTCACCTTCGTGCCGGCCGGCCAGGGCTCGGTGCTGATGAAGCAGTTTACCGAGCGCGGGCTGGACAAGGCGGGCATCCGCATGATCGCCGAAGGCAGCGTGACCGATGACGACATCCTCAACGGCATGGGTGAGGCGGCTGTCGGCGTGGTGACCGCCCACCACTATTCGGCCCATCACAAGTCCGAGCGCAACAAGAAATTTGTGGAGGCCTTCGGCAAGGCCAACGGCGGCCTTCGGCCCAACTTCATGGGCGTCGGCGCCTACGACGGCATGCGCGTGATTTATGAGGCGGCCAAGGCCACCAAGGGCCAGGGCGGCGAGCCGCTGCTCAATGCCATGAAGGGCCAGGTCTTCGAGAGCCCGCGTGGGCCGATGTACATCGATGCGCAGACCCGCGATGTGGTGCACAGCGTTTACGTGCGCCGCGTCGAGCGCATCGACAACCAGCTGTGGAACGTGGAGATCCAGACCACCACCGACGTCAAGGACATTGGCAAGACCCGCTGATTCACGCCATGGCGCTGCCACTCGTTTTGGTGCCGGGTCTGATGTGCGATGGCGCTACCTGGGCGCCCTTGCTCCCGGCCCTGCAGGGCTCAGGCCAAGTCGGCTCGCTGCTCCTGGTCGATCATGGCCTCTGCGACAGCCTGCTGGGCATGGCCGAGCAATTGCTGGCCGATGCGCCGCCTCGCTTTGCGCTGGCCGGCCATTCCATGGGCGGGCGGGTGGCTCTGGAGGTGTGTCGACTGGCGCCCGGGCGGGTCAGCCATCTGGCCTTGCTCGATACCGGCCATGCCCCGCTGGCCGCCGGTGAGTCTGGGCAAGCGGAGGCGCAAAAGCGGCAGGTACTGCTCGATATCGCCCGCACGCAAGGGGTCAGGGCCATGGCTGCACAGTGGGTCCAGGGCATGGTTCATCCTGAGCGGTTGTCTGAGCAGACTTTGATCGATGCCATCCTGGATATGTTCGAGCGCAAGAGCGCTGATGACTTTGAGCGGCAGATCCGTGCCCTGCTGGGCCGGCCCGACGGCGCGCCGGTCCTGCGCGGCCTGCGCGTTCCCACCTTGATCCTCACCGGCCGCCAGGACAGCTGGGCCAATGTCGAGCAGCACCGCGCCATGCAGGCCCTGGCAGCCCCTGAGGCCGGGGCTGTGCTCGAAGTCGTAGAAGACTCGGGTCACATGGTCCCGATGGAGCGCCCCGCCGAATTGGCTCATGCCCTCTTGCGCTGGCTGGCCCGCTGAAAGCGGAGTTGGAGGCTGTTTTAACCCCAATCGCGCCGAGGGCGGCGCTCCCACAAAGCCGCAGCCCATAGTGCCCCGTCGATTGACCGGGGCTGTAGGAGCCGCGCCCTCGCGGCGATGCGGCGATGGATCAAGCGCTGCTGGCCCACTGGAAGCGCAATCGCGCCGAGGGCGGCGCTCCCACAAAAGTGGCAGCCCACAGTACCCCGGCCATTGACCAGGGGCTGTGGGAGCCGCGCCCTCGCGGCGATGCGGCGATGGATCAAGCGCTGCTGGCCCACTGAAAGCGCAATCGCGCCAAGGGCGGCGCTCCCACAAAAGCGGCAGCCCCATAGTGCTCCGTCGATTGACCGGATCGGCTTGCTGGCGGTGGTAGTGCTCCAGCGCTAAGACCCAGATCGCCAGGGCCTGCAAGGCCCGTCATACCAAGTGTTCGTCAGGCCTGCTTAGGCCTGCACCACCGCATGCAGCACCAGGCCGCATACATCACGCAGATCCAGGCTCAGGCGCTCGGGGCTGTCGTGCAGCCTGCGCAGTTGCAGGCGTTCGGCCCGCTGCGACAGGTCATGCAGCGAGGAAAACACCAGCGTCAATGCGCTGGGCAGGGCCGAGCCGGTGCCTGAGGATTCCAGAGCAATCCAGGAGGGCCCCAGGCTCAGGCGCCCGCCTCCAGTGGGCTGGGCGCCGGCTTGCTGTAGTCGCTCGGCCCAGGCCTGCAGCGCGGACTCTGCGCCGCTGTAGCTCAGGCCGGCCAGGGCCAGTGCGCCGTTGGGGTGTAGCAGCAGCGAGGGCGAGCGCACCAGTTCGGGGGTGACTTGCTCGACCCAGCAAATATAGGAAGGGTCGCTGGCCGTCCAGGGCGCGTCGAAGTAGCGAAAACGGGCCAGGCCCGATCGCTCGGGTGTAGAGACAGGGCGTGCCCAGTCCATGATCGGTCCTGGCTTGAGGCCTGCAACCTGTTGGTGGCAGGCCTGGGCGTCGCCAGCCCCCAGGGCCAGCACATGCAAGCCATAACGCTCGTCGATCGCCGGAGTGAGCTGATGGCCGGCCTGGCGGTCGGTGATCTGCATCAGCTCGATGTAGCCGGTGCCCAGCATGATCGAATGCTGCGAGCTGCCGGCCGATACCTTTTCGCCCTGGGCGTTGGTGCGGGTATGGTCGGCGCGCTCGGTCAGGGTAAAGCCCAGGCCCGCGAACAGGGCGCGGGACGCGGGCAGGTCTTCAACAATGAAGCCCACATGGTCCAGGAAGATGGGCGAGCTTGTTTGGGCTGGGTTTTGCATACTAAATAGACCTGTGGTGAGGGCTTGCACCGATTGAGCGCCGATGCGAGGCTCGTAAAATTGTACGCAATCGCTTGTGCGTGCTAGCATTGTTCAGTCCCCTTTCGCATTGCTTTTGGAGCCACACCATGATCCCTCTGTTGAAGTCCCTGGCAGCCCTTGTGGCATTGAGTGCTTCTTTCGCCACTGTGGCCCAGGCCCCGGTGCGGGGCGGCACCCTGACGGTGGCTTTGCCGACCGAGCCGGCCCACCTCAATTCGGCCATCGACACCACGCAGCAGGTCAAGATCGTGGCGGGCAAGATCTACAGCGGCCTGCTCAAGTACGACCTGAAGATGAACATGCAGCCCGACCTGGCCGAGTCTTGGAGCGTGGCGCCCGATGGCCGCACCATCACCTTCAAGCTGCGCAAGGGCGTCAAGTGGCACGACGGCCGTGACTTCAGCTCGGCCGATGTGGCGTTTTCCATCATGAAGGGCTTTGGCCCCAACAATGGCCTGGTGCGCACCACCTTTGCCAATGTGGAATCGGTGCAGACGCCGGACGCCCATACCGCGGTGCTGGTAATGCGCCAACCGGCCGCCGCCCTGATGAACGCGCTGCCGGTGGCCACCGCCACCATCTTGCCGGCGCACATCTACGACAACACCGACATCCGCCGCAACCCGGCCAACACCCGACCCGTGGGCACCGGCCCCTTCATGTTCAGCGAATGGCGCCGGGGCGATGCCATCGTGCTGGTGCGCAACCCCAATTACTTTGAAGCCGGCAAGCCCTACCTGGACCGCATGGTGTTCAAGGTCATCCCCGACACCCAGGCGCGTGGCGCAGCGGTGGAGTCGGGCGCGGTTGACATGGTGTTTCACAGCACGGTGGCTGCCTCCGACGCGCGCCGCCTGGCGGGCCTGAAAAATCTGGAGTTGACCACCGACGGTTACCACTTCGATTCGACCGTCTCGTTTGCAGAATTCAATATGCAGCACCCCATCGTCGGTAAGCGCGAAGTGCGGCAGGCCCTGGCCCATGCGATCGACCGCAAGTTCGTGCTCGACAACGTTTGGATGGGCTTTGGAAAAGTGGCCACCTCCCCAGTGCATTACGGCCTGCGCCAGGCCCACACCGACTCAGTGCCCCAGTACGCCTACGACCTCAAGCGGGCCGAGCAGTTGCTCGACGAGGCCGGCTTCAAGCGCGGTGCCAACGGCATGCGCTTTAAGCTCACCATCGACTTCGTGCCCTTCGGCGACCAGTACCCCAAGGTCGCGCAGTATGTGCGCCAGCAGTTTGTGCAGATTGGCATTGATGCCGATGTGCGCTCCAGCGACTTTGCGACCTGGGTGCGCCGCATCTGGACTGGGCGCGACTGGGCTTTGAATCTGTCGGCCCTGACCAACGCATCGGACCCGTCCATCGGCATACAGCGGGCCTATTCGTCCAAGAACATCGTGCCGGGCACACCGTTTACCAACGGCACCCACTTTCGCAATGCCGACCTGGACAACTATTTCGAGCAGGCCTCGGTCAACAGCGACCCTGCGATCCGCAAGCGCCACTTTGCGGCGATCCAGCGGATTTTGGCCACCGAACTGCCGGTCATTCCTTTGGTGGCCATCGACCAGTTCACCATTTCCAGCAAGCGGGTGCGCAACCACGCCACCTTGTCCGACGGTGTCTACGGCGGCTTTGCCGATGTGTGGATGGCGCCCAACTGAGGCTGAGTCTTGATCCTGCCTGGGCCCGCCGTCTGAGAGGGCCGCTGCCGTGAACTTTCTGCGCTATCTGCTGCGCCGCCTGGCCCAGGCCGCGCTGGTGCTGGGCCTGGTGATCGTGCTGCAGTTTTTGCTGCTGCATCTGGCGCCGGGCGACGTGGCTGACGTGATCGCCGGCGAAAGCCAGGCCTCGGACCCGGCATTCGTGCAGCAACTGCGCAGCGAGCTGGGCCTGGACCGGCCTTTGCCGGTGCAGTTGCTGCTGCACCTGCAGCGGGTGGTCACGCTGGACTGGGGGCAGGCGCATTCCATGGACGCGCCGGTCTGGCAGCTCATCGCCGAGCGCCTGCCCGGCACCGCCTTGCTGATGGTCAGCGCCTTGCTGCTGGCCATTGTCTTGGGGGTGGCCCTGGGCATTTTGGCGGCCTTGCATGCGCGCCGCGGCCTGGACGGGCTGATTTCTGTGCTGGCCCTGCTGTTTTACGCCACGCCGGGTTTTCTGGTGGGCATCGGCCTGATCCTGATCTTTACCGTGCAACTGCAGTGGCTGCCGATGTCGGGCATGAGTTCGCTCTATGGCGATGCCAGCTGGTGGCAGCGCAGTGTGGACACCGCCCGGCATCTGCTCATGCCCATGGTCAGTCTGTCGCTCTTTTATGTGGCCATCTATACCCGCCTGATGCGCGCGGCCATGCTGGAGGTGCTGCCCATGGACCATGTGCGCACCGCACGCGCCAAAGGGCTGGGCCGCTGGCGCATCGTCTGGCACCATGCGGCGCGCAACGCCTTGCTGCCCATCGTCACCATGGCCGGGCTGCAGGTGAGCTCGCTGCTGGGCGGCTCGGTCATCGTCGAGACCATTTTTGGCTGGCCGGGGATCGGTCGGCTCGCTTTTGAGGCGGTGTTCAAGCGCGACGTTCCGCTGGTCATGGGCATCTTGCTGCTCAGCTCGGTGCTGGTGCTGCTGGTCAGTCTGCTGGTTGACCTGATCTACACCCGGCTTGATCCGCGCATACGCCTGCGCTGATGACGATGAACACGCTGCCCCGCCGCCTCCTGAGTTCGCTCACCTTTGTGGTGGGTACCGGCCTGCTGTTGGCCATGCTGGTCATGGCGCTCTTGGGGCCTTGGCTCTATCCGCAAGGGCCCTGGACCGTGGCGGGTGCGCCCATGACCTGGCCGGGTACCGATGCGGCGCTGCCCCTGGGCACCGATGCGCTGGGGCGCGACATCCTGGCCGGGCTGCTGCACGGGGCGCGCGTCTCGCTGCTCATTGGTGCAGCGGCCACCGCGGTGGCTTTGTGCGTGGGCATTGTGGTGGGCACGCTCACCGGCTACTTTGGCGGCTGGGTCGATGACCTCTTGATGCGCCTGACCGATGCGGTGCAGACCGTGCCGCCCTTTCTGCTGGCCATTGTGGTGGTGCTGATCGTCAACCCCTCGGTGGCCTCCATCGTCGGCGCCATTGCGCTGATCTCCTGGCCCACGGTGGCCCGCCTGGTGCGCGCCGAATTCATGCGCCTGCGCGAGGCAGACTTCGTCAGCGCCTGCCGGCTCATGGGCATGAGGCCTGCGCGCATCATCTTTGTGCAGATGCTGCCCAACGCCATCCCGCCCATCGTGGTGAGCTCGTCCATCATGGTGGCCAGCGCCATCCTGATCGAATCGGGCCTGGCCTTTCTCGGCCTGGGCGACCCGAACGTGATCTCCTGGGGCACCATGGTGGGCCTGGGTCGCTCTGACCTGCGCGCCGGCTGGTATCTGGTGGTCATCCCGGGTCTGGCCATCATGCTCAGCGTGCTGGCGCTCAACCTCCTGGGCGATGGCCTGAACGACGCGCTCAACACGCGCCTGAGTCCATGAGCCCGAGCGCCTTGCTGCAAGTGCAGGATATGCGCCTGGGCCTGGCCGATGGCACGGCCCTGGTCGACGGCGTGAGCTGGAGCCTCGCCGCTGGCCAGACGCTGGCGGTGGTGGGCGAGTCGGGCAGTGGCAAATCCCTCAGCGCCATGGCGCTCATGGGCCTGCTGCCGCCGGCGGTGCGCTGGCTCGGTGGCCAGGCGCAGTTCGAGGGGCAGGCGCTGCGCGATCTGTCCGAGCGCGACTACCGCCAGATCCAGGGCCGGCGCATCGGCATGATTTTTCAGGAGCCGATGACCTCGCTCAACCCGGTGATGCGCATCGGCGATCAACTGGTGGAGGTGCTGCGCTGCCACCTGCCGCTGTCGGCCCGTGCCGCGCGCGACCGCGCCGTCGAGCTGCTGGCCAGTGTGCAAATTCCCCAGCCCGAGCAGCGCATCAGCCACTATCCCCATCAGATGTCGGGTGGTCAGCGCCAGCGGGTGATGATTGCCATGGCACTGGCCTGCGACCCGGCGCTGCTGCTGGCCGACGAGCCGACCACCGCGCTCGATGTGACGGTGCAGGCCGACATCCTGCAGCTGCTGCGCGAGCAACAACAGCGCCGCGCCTTGGGCGTGCTGCTCATCACGCACGATCTGGGCGTGGTCTCCCAGGTGGCCGACCATGTGGTGGTGATGTATGCCGGCCAGGTGATGGAGCAGGGCCCGGTGGCCCAGGTGCTGAGCCAGCCGGCCCATCCCTATACCCAGGGCCTGCTGCGGGCCCGGCCCAGCGGCAAGCTGGCGCGCAGCGAGCGCCTGCACGAGATTGCCGGCATGGTGGCCGCGCCCACGCGCGAGCGCCTGGGCTGCCCCTTTGCAGCGCGCTGCGCCAGCGCCTTGCCCCAGTGCGCCCGTGAGCAGCCACCGGTGGTGAGGCCAGCGCCTGAGCGCCTGGCCGCCTGCTGGCTGGTTAGCCAGGGGGCCGCGCCATGACGGTGGCCGCAGCCCTGGAGGCGCAAGATCTGCGCTTTGCTTACCCGGGCACCGAGGGGCGGCTTGCCGTCGACGGCGTGAGCTTGCACATCGCGCCGGGCCAGACCCTGGGCCTGGTGGGCGAGTCGGGCTGCGGCAAGTCCACCGTGGCTCGCCTGGCCTGCGGCCTGCTTGCGCCCAGCCAGGGGCAGGTGCGGGTGTCGGGCCTGGACGCCAGCGTGCGCAGCAGCGCCCACCGGCTGCCCTTGGCGCGGGCGGTGCAGATGGTGTTTCAGGACCCCTATGGCTCGCTCAACCCGCGCCAGCGCATAGGCGCGCAGTTGGCCGAGGCGCTGCGCCTGCATGGGCCTGAAGGTGCATCGCTGGCGGCGCAGGTCGGCCAGTGGCTCGAGCGGGTGGGTTTGCAGCCAGGCGTTGCGGGGCGCTACCCGCATGAGCTCTCGGGCGGTCAGCGCCAGCGTGTGGCCATTGCCCGCGCGGTGGCGGTACAGCCACGCCTGCTGGTCTGCGACGAGCCGGTCTCGGCCCTGGACGTCTCGGTTCAGGCGCAAATTCTCAACCTGCTGCGTGACCTGCAGGCCAGCCTGGGCCTGGCCTGCCTGTTCATTTCCCACGACCTGCGGGTGGTGCGTTACATGGCCGAGCGCATCGCGGTGATGCAGCATGGCCGCATCGTCGAGTTGGCCGACACCGACCGCCTCTGGAGCGCGCCCGAGCATCCCTACACCCGCCAACTGCTGGCCAGCCTGCCACCGGATTTGTAGCCGCTCTGGCTCGTACGTCCCGTCTGAGCGGAGGCAATCAACAAGATGGCTGCCGCGCCTTCGCGGCGAGGGCTCCCCAATGTTGTAGGAGCGCCGCCCTCGGCGCGATACGGCGCTTGATCGGACGCGGCATCGCTGCGAGGGCGCAGCTCCCACTGCCCCTTAAAAATCCTGTGCCAGAGTGGGTAGGAGCGCCGCCCTCGGCGC
>Ga0164292_10001608_pt1 | contig 18326 bp, 14 predicted proteins | sample GEODES117metaG_FD_111486 | JGI IMG/M metagenome (GOLD analysis project Ga0164292, IMG submission 111486) | Eutrophic lake water microbial communities from Lake Mendota, Wisconsin, USA - GEODES117 metaG | ecosystem: Environmental > Aquatic > Freshwater > Lake | place: USA: Lake Mendota...
CCTTTTGACCCCAGCAAGCGGGTGATCGATGTGGTGAAAGACATTGCGGAAGTCATCCCGTTGGCCAAGGGCAAGACCCTGACTCCCAGCCAGCTGCTGGAACGTTTTCACTTTGAGGGAGACCAGCAGTACACGTTTGTGGAGAAATTGAGCGGCGGGGAACGCCGTCGGCTGTATTTGATGACGGTGCTCATGGCCAATCCGAATGTGCTGATTCTGGACGAGCCGACCAATGATTTGGACGTGCAAACCCTGCAGGCCCTGGAAGACTTTTTGGAGCACTTCGACGGCTGCCTGTTGATTGTTTCGCACGACCGGGCGTTCTTGGACAAATTGACCAACCACCTATTCGTTTTTGAGGGCCAAGGCATTATCCGGGACTTCAACGGAACCACGGGCGAATGGAGGGAGGCGGCGCGGGCCGCAGCGCAAGCGCGGGCCGCGGCCGACTCGGCCGCCGCAGCGGCGCAACGCGCTGCTGCAGGCGCCGCCTCCGCTCCCAGCAAGAAGGAAAGCAGCAAGCGCTCCTACAAGGAAGAGCGGGAGTGGGAGGAATTGGAGCAAAACCTACCGGTGTGGGAAGCCCGACGCACGGAAATTGCCCTGCTCTTTGCGCAGCCCCCTGCGGGGGCTGCGCTGGACTTTGCCGCTCTCACCGAGGAAGCCCGGAAAATCAACGACCAAATCGAGGCCGCAGAATTGCGTTGGCTGGAACTGTCGGAAAAAGACCCCCACGGCCAGTGAGGCCGCACCGTTTTCTTGCAAAAATCTTCTAAATTGTCCGGCCAAACCCCTTAACTTGGCCCCATTCTTGCACCCCCTTAGGCATGACCGAACCCGTCCTTTCTTTGCGTGGCATTCGCCGCGATTTTCCCATGGGAGACCAATGGGTCCGCGTGTTAAAAGGCATCGACCTCGACGTTCAACCCGGTGAATACGTGGCCTTGATGGGGCCCTCCGGCAGCGGCAAATCCACGCTGATGAACCTCTTGGGCTGTTTGGACACCCCCACCGCCGGCACCTACCGATTGGCCGGGGAAGACGTCAGCCACATGGACGACGACGCTTTGGCCGAGGTCCGCAACAAGAAAATTGGGTTTGTCTTTCAGACCTTTAACCTCTTGCCCCGGCAAACTGCCTTGCAAAACGTGGCCTTGCCCCTGGTGTACGCCGGTTGGAGCAAAGCCGAACGCCTGGCCCGCGCAAAAGAAGTGCTGGGGCTGGTTGGACTGGCGGACCGCATGGACCACCAACCCAATCAACTTTCCGGCGGACAGCGCCAACGTGTGGCCATTGGCCGTGCCTTGGTCAATTCCCCCTCCATGGTTCTGGCCGACGAACCCACCGGAAACTTGGATACGGCTACGTCTGTCGAAATCATGAAACTGTTCGACGAAATTCACGCCCAGGGCAATACCCTGGTAGTCGTCACCCACGAAGAAGACATCGCCCGCCATGCCAAACGCATTGTACGTTTACGCGACGGCTTAATTGAATCCGATGAACCCAACCGCTGATCTTTTTAACGCCGCTGTCGCCTTTGCCCCGCAAGCCGGGAGCACCACGCTGGCGCAGCGCCGAGCGGCGTTGGCACGCCTGAAAAAATCCGTTCTGGCGCACCGTGACGCCTTTCACCTTGCGCTTCGGAGCGACTTGGGCCGCCCCGAGGCGGAAACCGACCTGAGCGAACTCTACGCAGTCACCAGCTTGGTGGACTACGTTTCCGGTCATTTGGCCCGCTGGATGCGCACCGAACGCGTTCCCAGTCCATTGACCCTGTGGCCTGCCCGGTCCGAAATTCGGTACGAATCCAAAGGCGCCGTTTTGGTCATGGCTCCCTGGAATTTCCCGGTCAATCTGAGCCTCAGCCCCGTCGTTTACGCCATTGCTGCCGGAAATGCCGTCGTACTCAAGCCCAGCGAAGTAGCCCCTGCTTCTGCCCAAGTGCTTTCCGACGTCGTCCGCGATGCCTTCCCAGAAGGCTGGGTGCGCATGGCCTTGGGCGATGCCGACATTGCCAAATCCTTGCTGGAACATCCGTGGAACCACATCTTCTTCACGGGTGGCCCGGCCATTGGCAAGCATGTTATGGCGGCGGCCAGCAAACACTTGACGTCCGTGACGCTGGAACTGGGCGGAAAATCCCCGGTGTTTTTGGACCAAAACTTTGACATGGCACGCGCTGGGAAGCTGTTGGCATGGGCCAAAACCATGAACGCCGGCCAAATCTGCATTGCCCCCGACTACGTCTTGGTGCCCCGGGAAAAAATGGGCGACCTCATTCACGCTTTTGCCCACGCCCTAAAAGCGATGTACGGCGAGCAGCTGGCCGCCAATCCGGACTACACCCGCATTATCAATGCGCGGCACTTCGAACGGCTTATGGCTTGGCACACCGACGCCAAAAATGCCTGCGCCCAGATGTGGCAGCCGGAGGCCCCGCAGGCGGACCGCCTGTTCTTCCCTCCTACCTTGTATGTGGATCCAGACCCCTCTTGCCGAATTTCCTGCGAGGAAATTTTTGGACCCTTGCTGCCTTTGATTCCCTACGACCGCTTGGAAGATGCCTTGGCCTACGTGAATGCCAAAGAACGCCCCTTGGTAACCTACGTGCTCTCGGAAAACCGCACATTCCAAGAACGGACGCTGTCGGAAACACGGGCAGGCGCCACCGTCATCAACGACTTCATTATCCACTACATGCACCACGACCTGCCCTTTGGCGGTGTGAACCATTCTGGAATTGGGAAAAGCCACGGGATCTGGGGATTCCGGGAATTCACCAACGCCCGACCGGTGGTGCGTCGTCGGTGGGGGTTAAATCCGACGCTTTACTTGGCTCCTCCTTACACCGGATGGAAGAAAAAGGCTGCTGCCTTTTTGTTGCGTTGGATGTAAAAAAGTCCTTGGAGCGCGTGCGCGCTTAGCGCGGTGTAAACGGCTTTACGGCGCAACCGCCCGCAGCCGGAATTCTTGCCCGTTCCACGTGCCTTCCAATGTGTAGGCATCGTCTACCGTATCCAGGGTCCACGTTCCTTGCATGCGCTGGCCTTGTTCTGCTGCGGGGATTTTCCACTGGGCAACGAAGGCCTCCGGATTGGATGCACCTGTGCGGACGTCGGCCATCCGCGAGGAACCGTTGGCGTATACAAAAAGAAGGGTGTTGTCTTGGTCCCAAATCACTTGTTTTGGACGGACTTGGCCGGGGCCGTAAAAATCAACGACGGTAAATAGGCCCGGAGTGCGAGTCGGTTCTTCCTGGAAGGCGGGCCATGCGGCAAAAAACGTCCAACCGAGCAAGAGGGGCCATGCCCAGAACGGCCACGCGGGCTTGGCGGAAGGTTGGCGACCCTCCAAGGACCATAGGAATACGGGGACAAGGGGAATAGCCCACAGCCAGACGGGGCCCGCTCCAAAAAACCAAGCGGTTAAGCCCCCTGGCAAAGCGGTCAGTACAGAAATAGCCGCTCCCCACCGGCGGGTTTTGGGCATTAGCAGCAAGACCAAGCCGGCCAACAGACCCGCTCCCAAAAAATGCTGCGCCATTCCGTGTTTGGCCCAAAACAGGGACCATTGGATGGAAGGTGCCCAGGCTTCTTCGGGGAGGACCAACCAGCGCCACCGGAAGGGCAAATAATGAAGGCCAAACTGCCTCAGCGCAAGCGGTGCCCACGACGCAACCACGCCCCACAGGGCCCAACGTTCAAAACGACGTTCCCACAACGTAGGATCCATCTCCGCGGAAAAATGATGGACCAACAGCAACACAACGGCAATGCCGGCACCAGCGGCCACCAGCAAAATGGACGGTAAGGCCATCCACTGCGCCAGATGCAGCAAGGAGGCCAAAACCAGCACCGAACTGGCCGCTGCAGAAATCAAAAGGCGAAAGGGAGAGGAAACGACCATACACGTGCAATTGGTGTACGAAGGTACCATTTCCCGCCGCCAACAAAAAAGGCCAGCGCTTGCGCGCTGGCCTTGGTCGTTTGGAAGAGGCCGGGGCCTTAGTCCAGGGTCCGTTGAACCTCGACTTCCTTGAAGCCTTCGATGACGTCGCCGACCTTCATGTCGTTGAAATTCTTGATGTTCAAGCCGCAATCAAATCCTTTCGAAACTTCGCGAACGTCGTCCTTGAAGCGTTTGAGGGAACCCAATTCGCCGGTGTAAATGACCACCCCGTCGCGGATAATGCGTACACGGGTGTTCCGGGTGATGGTACCGTCCATGACCATACAGCCCGCGATGGTTCCCACCTTGCTGATTTTGAAGGTTTCGCGAACTTCCACGGTGCAGGCAATCTCCTCCTTGACTTCCGGCGACAACATGCCGGACATGGCGTCCTTGATGTCGTTGATGGCGTCGTAAATGATGGAGTACAAACGGATCTCGATTTCCTCTTTCTCTGCCAGTTTTCGGGCAGTGGCAGAAGGCCGGACTTGGAAGCCCACGATGATGGCCTTGGAGGCGCTGGCCAACAAGACGTCGGACTCGGTCACCTGGCCCACGGCCTTGTGGATGATATTCACCTGAATTTCCGGTGTAGAAAGGCGCTGCAAGGAATCGCTCAGGGCCTCAATGGAACCGTCCACGTCGCCTTTCAAAATGATATTCAACTCTTGGAAGTCGCCTACAGCCAAACGGCGGCCAATTTCTTCCAAGGTGAGGTTTTTCTGGGAGCGGACGCTTTGTTCGCGGCTCAGTTGCTGGCGGCGCTGGGCAATCTGCTTGGCCTCGCGCTCGTCTTCCATGACGTTGAAGGTGTCGCCCGCTTGGGGGGCACCGTCCAGACCCAGGATGGAAACGGGGCTGGAAGGACCGGCCTCATCTACCTTGTGTCCGCGTTCGTCCATCATGGCGCGAACTTTGCCTGAGAACTGGCCTACCAGCATGTAGTCTCCAACGCGTAAGGTGCCGTTTTGAACCAACAAGGTGGTTACATACCCACGGCCTTTGTCCAGCGATGCTTCAATAACGGTTCCTTTGGCCATTCGCTTGGGATTGGCTTTGAGGTCCAGCAATTCCGCTTCCAGCAGGACTTTGTCCAGCAATTCTTGAACATTCAAACCGGTTTTTGCGGCGACGTCCTGGGACTGGATTTTTCCGCCCCAATCTTCCACCAACAGGTTCATGCCGGCCAGTTGTTCTTTGATCTTTTCGGGATTCGCTTCTGCCCGGTCCACCTTGTTGATGGCAAACACAATGGGGACACCGGCTGCTTGCGCGTGGCTGATGGCTTCCTTGGTTTGGGGCATGACCGCGTCGTCCGCCGCCACAACAATAATGGCAATGTCGGTCACCTGGGCACCGCGGGCCCGCATGGCGGTAAACGCTTCGTGGCCCGGTGTATCCAGGAAGGTGATTTGCTGACCTCCGGGCAATTGCACACTGTAAGCACCAATGTGCTGCGTGATGCCCCCGGCCTCACCGGCGATGACATTGGCCTTCCGGATGTAGTCCAGAAGCGAGGTTTTACCGTGGTCGACGTGTCCCATGACCGTAACAATCGGGGCACGGGGAGACAAATCTTCTTCGGCATCGGCTGTTTCCAACAAGGCCTCGTTGACTTCTTCGTCCACAAAGAAGACGGAGAAACCGAATTCATCCGCTACGATGGTGAGCGTCTCCTTGTCCAGACGTTGGTTCATGGTGACCATGATGCCCAAGGACAAACAGACGGAGATAATGGCCGTTACCGGCACCGTCATCATGTTGGCCAATTCGGTTACCGTCACAAACTCGGTAACCTTCAATACTTTGTCTTCGGCAGAACGCAGCTGCAACTCGTTCATGACCTGATCCCGACGGTCCGCACGCTTGTCTCGGCGGATTTTGGAGCCCTTGGACTTGCGTCCTCCGGTGAGTTTCTCCAGCGTTTCGCGGATCTGCTTTTGGATTTGCTCGTCGGTCAACGCGGGCTTAGGCGCTGCGGGTTGCTTGTCTTGGCGTCCAGGACCTTGGCGTTGTCGGCCTTGTTGTCCGCCTACGGAGGCCGCACCGGTTGTCGTACGGCCCGTTCCGGAAATGTTGGCACCGCCCGTTGCACCTGTTTTGATGCGGGCACGTTTGCCTTTCTCGCCGCCGACACCGGGCTTGGTAGCCTTGGGGCGATTGAATTGACTCAAATCGATGGTTTGTCCCGTCAATTTGGGCCCGTCCAATTTCTGGTACTGGGTGGTGTGGTGAGCCGAAGTCTCTTCGGTGGTTGCTGCAGCCGGGGCGGGTGACGACGCAGCAGGTGCATCGCTGACAGAAGCTACCGACTCCGGATTAACCACGGGTGCTTCCACAACGGGCTCAGCCGGAGTCTCCTCTACCTTCGCAGCAACGGGTGCTGCTTTGGGTGCCTTCGGTTTGGGGGTTAAATCGATTTTTCCTGAAATCTTTGGCCCGGCCAAGGAGACGCGGCCACGGATAACCTCGTCCTTGGGTGCTATTGCCGCTGCTGGAGCGGCAGATGGGGTCTCGACAGATTCGGGCGCAGGGGCGGCTTCCACGGCAGGGGCTGGAGCTGCTACGGGCTCGGACTTGGTCACTTCCGCAACGGGCGCGGCCACTGCGGGCGCTGGGGCCGGAGCTTCCACGGCCACCGGCTTTGCCGGTGCAGGGGCAGCAGCCGCCTGTTTTTCAGCCAACAAAGTGGCCTTTTCCTCCCGCTTTTGCGAGATGATGGACTCGGCCTGGTCCTTGTGGCTCTTGTCCGATGCGAAACTCCCCAACAAAACAGCATACTGCTCGTCGGAGATCTTGGTATTCCGGTTCTTCTCGACCTCGTGGCCTTTGGACAACAGGAAATCCACGGCCGTATCCAGGCCGATGTTTAACTCGCTGAGGACTTTACTAATGCGAATGCTGCTCATGCTGGGGAATTAATCTTCGAATTCGGCTTGCAAGATGGCGCGCACCTCCTGGATGGTTTCCTCTTCCAGGTCTGTGCGGTTGACCAAATCTTCCACGCTCATGTTCAGGACGTCGCGGGCGGTGTCGCAGCCCACAGACTGCAACGCCTCGATTACCCACTCTTCGATTTCGTCGGTGAAATCGGTGAGTGCTACGTCCTCTTCTTGGGCTACATCGTCGCGGTATACGTCGATTTCATAACCTGTTAAACGGCTGGCCAACTTGATGTTGAAGCCGCTGCGGCCAATGGCCAAGCTGACTTGGTCGGGCTTCAGGTATACTTCCACGCGGTTTTTGTCCTCGTGGATGACCATGTTGGTAATCTTGGCAGGCGCCAAGGCCCGTTGGATGAACAACTGCTGGTTGGTGGTGAAGTTGATTACGTCGATGTTCTCGCTGCGCAATTCGCGGACAATGCCGTGGATGCGGGAACCTTTCATGCCCACACACGCGCCCACCGGGTCGATGCGGTCGTCGTAGGACTCCACGGCTACTTTGGCTTTTTCACCCGGGATGCGGACTACTTTGCGCACGGTGATGATGCCGTCGAATACCTCGGGAATCTCGGTCTCGAACAACTTGGCCAGGAACAACTCGTCCGTACGGCTCAGCAAAATGAAGGGCTTGGTGCCTTTGATTTCGACTTTCTTGACAACGGCGCGAACGGTATCTCCCTTGCGGAAAAAATCCTTTTCCGGGATCATTTCGTTCTTGGGGAGGATGAGCTCGTTTTGGTTGTCGTCGTAGATGATGATCTCGCGGTGACGCACGTGGTGCACCTCGCCGGAGATGATTTCGCCTTCCATGCCTTTGTAGCGCTTGAAAAGCTCCTCGGAATCGTGCTCTTGTACGCGCAGCATCAAGGTTTGGCGGAAAGCCAAAACAAAACGGCGGCCCAATTGCTCCAATTTGATTTCCTCAGACACCTCTTCACCCACTTCGAAGTCAGGCTCAATCTTGAGCGCCGCACTCAGGGCAATTTGCGTGTTTTCATCCTCAACGGCATCGTCTTCCACGATGATCCGGTTGCGCCAGATTTCCAAATCGCCTTTGTCGGGGTTGACAATGACATCGAAGTTGTCGTCTGCTCCGTACTTCTTTTTCAATTGGGTACGGAAAGCGTCCTCGATGAACGACATCAAGGTGACGCGGTCGATGTTCTTCTCTTCCTTGAACTCGCCGAAGGATTCAATAATGGCCAGGTGCTCCATGGTCCTGTGTTTGCTTAAAACTTGAATTCTAAAACTGTTTCTACTGTCTCTGCGAGGGGCAATTCTACCCGCTCCTCGAGGTCCATCTTGCCTTTGCCTATGGTTTTGGGCACGCGAACGGTGCGCACCAAAACCAACTTCTCGCCGTCGAACGACTCCAAAGTGCCGTGCTCTACCCGTCCGCCTTGGCAGGAAACCTTGACGGTCCGACCAATGGCCTTGCGGTATTGCGACTCCACTCGGAAGGGATTGAACATGCCCGGTGAGGAGACTTCAATGCCGTAATTCTCAGAATCTTCGCCCAGTGCGTTTTCCACGGCGCGGTTGATCATTTTCAACGCTTGGATGGAAATGTGCCCTTCGTGCAAATCGGCATACACCTGAATGCGTCCGTCTCCGGATACATTCATGTCCACCAAAAAGGCATCTTGGGTGGCCAGAGCGGCCTCCACAATGGGGCGTAATTCGTTGATTGTGAGCATAAAAGCAAGTGTACTAGAACAAAAGAGGGGACTGTCGTCCCCTCCTATTCCTCTTAATACGCTGCAAATATACGCATTTTCTAGAAATCAGTCCGTGAATTCGTACAAAGGGTCGATGCGGGAGCCGGCTGGCAAATCGCACACCGTTTTGATGAGGCCGTCGGACAGGCCGTAGACCCAGCCGTGCAAATGCGGTGCTTGGCGGGACTTCCAGGCCTTTTGGACAATGCTGGTCTTGGCCAGATTCATGACTTGCTCCTGGACGTTGAGCTCCACCATGCGGTCAATACGCGCATTCTCGTCGGTGATGGCCTCCACTTCGTCGGCATGGAATCGGTGCACGTCCTTGATATTGCGCAGCCATTTGTTGATGATGCCGAAGGATTTGTTGGTCATGGAGGCCTTTACTCCTCCGCATCCGTAGTGGCCGCAGACGATGATGTGCTCCACGCCCAAGTGGTGTACGGCGTATTCCAGAACCGTCAAGAGATTCAAGTCTGTGTGGACCACCATGTTGGCAACGTTGCGGTGTACAAAAATCTCTCCGGGCTCGGTACCGGTGATTTCGTTTGCGGGCACCCGGCTATCGGAGCATCCAATCCACAAAAACTTGGGGGTTTGTATGTTTTCCAGGCGGCTGAAGAATTTGGGGTCGTCGGCTACCCGTTCTTGGGCCCACGCTTGGTTGGCCATGAGGAGTTGGTCAATGGGGTTCATGCGGAGGGGTTTTGGGGTTGGGGGCGTAAACGTCAAAGGAAGCTGACTGCGTCGGGTTTTTCTTACACGCTACTTGGATGTTCCGCAAGTGGGCATGGGCGCAGTAGTCCAGCAATACCTCTTCCACATCGGGGTCGATGTAGTCTGCGTGGGAAATATCCAACAGAACTTCGGAACCAGCCGGAATGGCTTCCAAGCGGGTTTTGATACCTCCCTTGTTCAAGAAAGACACATTGCGCCGGAGTCGGAACAAAACGAGGTTGTCTTTCCGCACCTCCGCATAGGTGGCGTGGAAGGCTTGGAAGGCAATGAAAAAGACGGAAACGACCAAGCCAATAGCGATTCCCACAAGAAGATCGGACAACAGAATGGCTGCCACCGTGGCCGCAAAGGGAATCCATTGGCCGCGGCCGCGAAGGACTGCGGCTTTTAGGACCTTGGGGTGGGCCAATTTGTAGCCGGTAAAAATCAAAATGGCCGCCAAGCTGGCCTTGGGGATGGCGTTGAGCACGTCCTTGGCAAGTACCACCGCAAGCGCCAAAATCAACCCATGGAAAATGGTACTGGCCTTGGACTGGGCCCCGCTTTGGGCATTTACGCTGGTCCGAACCACCACCGAGGTGACGGGCAAGCCGCCTACCAGGCCAGACAGGGCGTTGCCTGCTCCTTGGGCCAACAACTCGCGGTTGGTAGGTGTAACGCGTTTCAGGGGGTCCAATTTGTCTGCGGCTTCAATCGAAAGGAGGGATTCCAAGCTGGCTACCAGAGCTATGGTAAGCGCCACAATCCATACGGCGCGGTCAGACAGGCCCTGCCAATTGGGGGTGTTCCACGTCCGAAATCCTGTGCCGAGCTCTACTTTGTGGCTTGCTGCTAGAAACCAATCCGGCCCAAGCAAGGGGAGAATTTGGACCAGAAACAGTCCCAAAACCACGGCGATAAGGGCGGCGGGCAGGAGGCGGCCAGCCGTTTTTTTGGCCCAACCGGTTGCGTCCGCCAGAAACATCACCAAAAGGGACAAGGAGCCAATGACCGCTGCCGGGGGAGAAATCCGCCACAGGGCATGCAGCAATCCGGTGAAGGTGTTTTCGTTGGTAGGCTGTTCAAAGTTTTCGTCGCCCATGAAGTCCACGTCGTACCCCACAAGGTGAGGGATCTGCTTCATGATTAAGATCAAGCCAATTGCGGCCATCATCCCCTTAATTACCGTATTGGGCACATAATGGCCCACTGTTCCCAATTTGATCAGTCCAAAAACCATTTGGAATACCCCCGCCAAAACGACGGCTGTCAAAAACAATTCAAAGGACCCCAGGTCGGTAATGGCTGCCAAAACGATGGAGGTTAGACCGGCTGCAGGCCCGGAAACGCTGATGGGCGAGCCGCTCAAGCCTCCCACTACCACGCCTCCAATGACTCCAGCGAGGATGCCGGACATGGGAGGAGCCCCAGAGCCAAGGGCAATCCCCAAGCACAGCGGCAGCGCCACCAAAAAGACGACGACCGAAGCGGGCAAGTCGTTCTGTAACAAGGATTTCATATTCACAATGCAGGCGGTTTGGCAGAAGTATGGTACCTTGCAAGGTAATTGAAGGCTTGGAATTAAAATGCCTGATAAATACTTAATAATGCCCGAAAACGACGAAATTATACCTGCATCCGGCAACGACGCCCCCACCGGAACCCCCGAGAACTCCTCCGAGAACCCCGCAACCGAACGCGCCGAGCGCCCTTCAGACCGCGGTACAGCGAAAAAACCCGCACGAAAAAAACCCGCACCCAAACGGGACGCCCCTTCCGATGCGGAAGGAACGTCCACCGGGTCTGCCGACGGTGAATCAACTGGATTTGCTGCCGGAGATGGAGAAGATGCTGAACGCGCTCCGCGCGCTGCCCAAAACTCCGAGGACTCCCCCGCGCAAACCGCCCAAGGGGGCGATGAGGCGGCCCCAGCACGCAAAAAAAGAAAGAAAAAGAAACGTTCCGGCGGGGCTGCCTTGCCGGAGTGGGACGATTTTGACACTGAGGACCGCTCCGAGCGCCGGGGCCCACGCGGTTTGAACGAGTTTTCTTCGCGGCAACGCGACGGCCAACCTGCCGAAGGCAACCGCGGTGGCGGACGCAACGACGGCGGACGCAATGACGGCGGACGCAACGACGGCAACCGAAACCGCAACCAAGCCACAGGCAATAACGCGGCCCGTTCTCAGGACGGACGCGGACGGGACGGCGACGCGCGCCGCAACGGGAACAACCGGAACGGCCAAGGCCAACGACACGGTGGTACCGGTGCCGCTAAAAAATCGACCGGACGCGGCTGGAAGTCGTTGCGCTTTGCCCTAAAAGGAGTAAAAACGGGCTACTGGAACGAGGCACACCTGGCAGTGCACACCCTGGCGGCTATTTTGGCCCTGGTTGCGGCGTGGTACTTGAACATCCCCCCTGCGCACACCGCTGCAGTCTTGCTGGCCATTGGCGGCGTGATGGCAGCCGAATTCTTCAATACCGCTTTGGAGACTTTGGCGGACGCCTTGCAGCCTCGGCCCCACGGAGGAATTGGCAAAGCCAAGGACCTCGCGGCCGCGGGGGTCTTGATGGCCGTTTTGGTGGCCATTGGCGTGGGCGTGGTGGTTTTTGGCCCTGCCCTGTGGACGCTGGTTTCCGGCTGGATGTAAAAAGGGTCGCAGGGTTCGCACTGCGGCCTAATCAACCTCCTTCGACCCAATGCCTCAATCGACCGAGGCTCCCTTCGTCCTCACCGACGCACAAGCCTTTTTGAATTAAAGGATTTGGATTATATTTGCATCCCCGTAAGGGAAATTGCCCCATCGTCTAATTGGCAGGACAGCAGATTTTGGTTCTGTACGTCAAGGTTCGAGTCCTTGTGGGGCAACTTCATAAGACCCTAACATTCTGTTTATCAGTTTGTTAGGGTTTTTTATTTAGACTCGATGTGCGCCCAGTTTAATTCCATAAATTGCTGCGTGATGAGCACCGAGCCAGGCTTTACGGACGCGGAAAATAAGGACGTCGGACACCCAATGAAGGTCTGAGATGGAGCAAGCAATGGCTAAGCGGGGTTTAATTTTTCTTTTGATGCTGCTTGCTGCGTTTCAAAGTAGGGCGGCAGAAGCGGTGGCAGACACGAGCAAAGACCGGGGCACCACCCTGATCCCGTTGTTTTACTATACACCCGATACGCGTTTTGCCTTGGGAGCCGCCGGAGTCTACTACTTTAGAACCCAAAGCAGCCACGAGAGCCTACCGAGACCGCGCCTGTCTTATGTGCAGGCTCTGGCCGACTACACCCAAAACAAGCAGCTCGACCTTTGGGCCGTTTGGTCCGTCTTTACCAACAACGAAGACTATTTGCTGCGCGGTGAAACGCGCTACCGAAATTTTCCGGATCGATTTTACGGCATTGGCAACAACAGCCGCGACGAAGACATGGAGCGCTACTACTACGACCTCATGAGCTTTAAAGCGCTCTTTATGAAGCGATTTGGGCGTCATCTCTTTGCCGGATTGGACTACCACCTCAGGCGGGAGTACAATTTTGAGTACTACGACGACTTAAATTTGGTGGACGGAACCGTGCCGGGCTACCAAGGTGGCGTGGGTTCCGCTTTGGGAATCGTGGTTTCTAAGGACAGTCGGGACAACGTGGTCAACGCTTACAAGGGTCAGTTTTTTGAGTTTTCGTCCTACTTTTTTAACAATGCATGGGGCGGAACCTTCAATTTTACCGCGCTAAATGGCCTCTATAATTCCTACACCGAGCTGCGGCCCGGGTGGATTTTAGCAACCAATTCTCGGATTAACCTCAATTTTGGAGAAGTGCCTTTTTTGGACATGGCCAAGGTCGGAGGCGAAGAAATGCTGCGCGGCTATGCGGCTAACCGATACCGAGACCACCATTTCGTTGGCAGCCAGGCCGAGCTGCGCATGCCCCTGTACCGGCGCTTTAGGGCCGTGGCCTTTGTGGGATTGGGGGAGGTATTCCGCCAACCTTCTCAGGTGCAGTGGAGCAACCTGAAGTACAGCTTCGGGGGCGGTTTGCGCTATGCGATGAACGAGTCAGAGCGTCTAAATATTCGTCTGGACTACGGCTTGGGCCGCGGATCAAGTAGTTTTTACTTCTCGGTTACCGAGGCTTTTTGACGGGGGGTCAACCGAGGTATCCCCAGCCCATCGAATCCGCAAAGAGGTAGAGGTTTAAGAGCATGAAGAACAGGGCCGGAAGCGAAACGAGCAATCCGTCGTTCATTCTAATTCTAACAATAAGTCCGCTCAGCATGAGCAGGCCCAGGCCCAGGGAGGCAAGGCTTAGAATGGGTTTAAAAGAGAAACCCACCAGTAGGCCTGTGGCCCCTAAAATTTGCAGCACAATGGTCAGGAGTCCTATTTTTTCCAGGTTGAATCGCTTGAATTCGCTTTTCATGTGGGGAGATAGAAAATAGGACGCGGCATAGGCGTAGAACGACAGACTCGATACGAGAATGCCCACGGTGGTTAAGGAGGCACTCACCCCCTAGTTAGCGCTCAAAGCCAAGATGGCGCACAGTGCCAAAAGAAGGAAGGAGGGAATGTGCTTTACCAAAGGATTCTTAACACTGAAGTGAAAGTACTGAGCTCCTACCATGAACAGGCCCATCAGTACCGCCGGGATTTGCACCAGGGACGGGTACCAAATTCCAGCAACGATTAGGGTGGCCAGCGCAATTTTAGAGACCCCCACGAGGCTGCGCGTTAAGTCGCTCAGGCCAAAAAGCGAAAATTCTTTGACTACATTGTGGAAGCGAAAGGTCCAAACAAAGGCAACCGAAAGCCCAAGGGTTAATTGAAGCAAGCTGGTGAAGTTGTCCATCGTTTGCGTGTTTTTCTTAAATGTACGACGTTGCGTTCATGCGGCCAAACGGCAGGGGTCCAAACGGCTACCTGGCTCTTGAATACTGCCCGGAGGCAAGGATGGGTTTGTTTTGTGCACACCGCAACGTTCTTTTGCCGTATTTATCCCCCACGTCAGAAACATCTAGCCCCCGTCGGTGTTACCTTGGGGTATGATCGACGGTATACCATTCAACCCCGGCAAGGGTTTCCTCTTCAGCAAGCAGGTTCCCAAGGAGGAAGAACCCTTCGATCGGGTATTCGGGATTTTTAAAGAGCTGCTCACCCACACGTCGGGCGACGTGGAGGAAGCGTTTGACTGGTTGAAGGAGCTGGACGCGGAATACAGCATCTTTTCCGCGGCGTACACCCTGGAGCAATTCAAGGAAGACCTGATCAAGCGGGGATACCTGCGCGAGGAATTGGAGCCGTCGGAAGACGGCGAAGGCGACGGTGGGCCGGGAAATTCCCGCCAGGTGCTCACGGCCAAACTCGAGGCGGCCCTGCGGGAACACGCTTTGGACCAAATATTTGGCAAGCTGAAAAAATCGGGCGTTGGCAACCACCGCACCTCCAAATTGGGCGCGGGCGACGAGCGGGACGGCGAAACCCGGAGCTTTCAGTTTGGGGACGGGTTGTCCAACCTCAACATGTCGGAAAGCTTGAAAAATGCGCAGGTGAACCACGGGATAGCCGACCTGCGCCTGACCGAGTCGGACTTGGTGGTAGAGGAAACCACGTTCAAGGCCCAGATGAGCACAGTGCTGATGATCGACATCAGCCACTCCATGATTCTCTACGGCGAAGACCGCATTACGCCCGCCAAAAAGGTGGCGATGGCTTTGGTGGAGCTTATCCACCGGAAGTACCCCAAAGACGGCATTGACGTCCTTGTTTTTGGCAACGAGGCATGGCCCATCCCCATCCAGGAACTTCCCTACCTCAAGGTGGGCCCTTACCACACCAATACGGTAGCCGGACTGGAGTTGGCCATGGACATTCTGCGGCGGAAGCGGAACACGAACAAACAGATCTTCATGATCACCGACGGCAAACCCAGCTGCGTGAAGCTCCCCTCGGGAGAGCTGTACATGAACCCCAACGGGCTGGACGAGTTCATTGTGTCCAAGTGCCTGAACCAGGCGGCCCAAGCGCGGAAGCTAAAAATTCCCATTACCACGTTCATGATTGCCCAAGACCCCTACCTGCGGCAATTTGTGGAGCGGTTTACCGCCCAAAACCAAGGAAAAGCTTTTTTGACCGGCCTTTCGGATTTGGGGCAAATGCTCTTCGAGGACTACGAGAAAAACCGAATTAAACGAATATAAACGCCATGAAACAGGCCGCCACCTTGAAAGAGTTGAAAGCGTCGGGCTACGTCCCAAAGACCGTCAGCCAAGAGATTCAAGCGAATATGATCGCCCGGATTCGGGAGAATAAGCCGGTGTTTGAGGGCTTGGTGGGCTACGAAGACAGCGTGGTACCGCAATTGAAGCGGGCCATCCTGGCGGGGCACCACATCAACCTGCTTGGACTGCGGGGCCAAGCCAAAACGCGCATTGCGCGGAGCATGGTGGACCTTCTGGACGAATACATGCCCGTGGTGGAAGGTTCCGAAATCAACGACAGCCCCTTTGCCCCGATTTCCAAATTTGCCGTGGACACGGTCGCCGCGCTGGGGGACCAAACGCCCATCGCTTGGGTGCATCGGTCCAAGCGCTTTTACGAAAAACTAGCGACGCCGGACGTCAACATTTCCGACTTGATTGGGGACGTAGACCCCATCAAGGCCGCCACCCTCAAACTTCCGTATTCCGACGAGCGGGTGCTGCACTACGGGATGATCCCGCGCGCCAACCGCTGCATCTTCGTGCTCAACGAACTGCCCGACTTGCAAGCCCGGATTCAGGTGGCCCTTTTCAACATCCTGCAAGAAGGCGACGTCCAAATTCGCGGTTTCCAATTGCGGATGCCCTTAGACCTGCAATTCGTCTTTACGGCGAACCCGGAAGATTACACCAACCGCGGCAGCATTGTGACCCCGCTGAAAGACCGCATAGGGTCACAGATTTTTACCCATTACCCCAAGAGCGTGGCTCTGGCGCGTGCCATCACGGAGCAAGAAGCCCGCATTTCTTCGGAAGACCAAGCCGCGGTGCTTCTGAGCGAAACCGCCCGAAACCTGCTGGAAGAAGTGTCGTTTGTGGCCCGGTCCAGCGAGTACGTGGACGCGAAAAGCGGGGTCAGTGCCCGCCTGTCCATCAGCGCCATGGAAAACCTGGTGGCCGCGGGCAAGCTCCGTTTGATTGAGTCGGGCGCGTCCACCACCCGCATTCGCTTGGTGGACTTTGTGTCCATTGTTCCGTCGATTACCGGCAAAATCGAATTGGTGTACGAAGGCGAGCAAGAGGGGGCCGACGAGGTGGCCAAAATCCTGATTGACCAAGCTGTGGTAACCGTATTTGAACGAATTTTTCCGCGCCTCTCCAAGTTGGAAAAGCCGGGCACCCCGTCGCCGTACGCGGAGATTGTCACCTGGTTTGACACCAACCTGGTTGAGCTGAATTACACCGACTCGGACGAGGCTTTTGAAGAGGCCCTTCTGAGCATCAAACCCTTGCAAACGTTTTTGGATGCCCACGGTGCTCCCCTGGCCCCGGACGACCGCTTGTTCTGCATGGAAGTGGTGCTGTGGGCCCTGGCGGTAGGCGGCAAGTTGGAGAGGACTGCCCACACGGGGTCGTACCAATTTGAGTCTCCGTTGATGGCGAAGTACTTGCGGTAAAAGTTGGCGGTCAAATGGGTTGTTTTGCGTTTCGCAGAGCGCGATTGCAGGAACAAGATACAAGTTGGAAGAAATCCGCCTAAGCGACGTTGAAGAAAACCGTATCTTGTACCATCACCGCCGCCCTTCCCTGCGCTCTGTTTGGAAGTCACCCATCGGCTTCTAAACCCACATTGCATGAAAACGTTGCTCAGCGCCCTGGTGCTCGCCGGTTTGACCACCGGTTACGCCCAATCGATTTCGCTTGACTTTGAGTCGGCAACCGCTGGAATGCAGGGGTACGACGGTGCCACGTTTACGGTGGTGCCCAACCCCAGCAGCGCAGGCAATCCCAGCGCCAACGCCGCGAAAATTGTGAAGGTGAATGCCGGCGACCTGTGGGCCGGAGGGAAATTGACGGGATTGCCTGCGTTGAATTTTTCTACCGCCGCCACCAGCGTGCTTTCCATGAAAGTATTCACGCAGGAACCCGTCGGGACCGTAATCAAAGTGAAGCTGGAATCTCCCTACACCGGGGAGGTAGACGCCGTGACCACCGTCTCGGGAGCGTGGGAAACGCTGCTGTTTGACTTTGGCATTCCGGCCTGCACCGGCAGCGCCGACTTGGTTTTGATGCCCCAGCCCTTCACCGCCGGAGGAGGAAAAACATTTTACTTCGACGATATCCAGCAAGTAGCCGGAACAATTGCAACTCCGCTGGCAGGGCTTCCCCTAACGTTTGAGACCGGCGCAACCGCCGACCACTTCTTTAGTTTCGAAAGTGCCCAGCTGAGCGTGGTTCCCAATCCGCAGGTGAATACCGGCAACCCCAGCGCCACGGTGGCCAAACTGGTTCGGCACCTGGGTGCTCCCTTCGGTGGAAGCAAAATCACCTTTGCCCAACCCATCGACTTTACCGCCGATTCCGAAATTTCCATGAAGGTATGGACGTCGGCCCCCGTGGGAACCCCCGTGACCTTGAAGGCAGAGAAGCCCTTTTGGGGCGTGGAACGCAGCGTGCAAACCACCCAATCCGGCCAGTGGGAAACCCTCACCTTTGACTTTGCCGGTGCTTTGAACGACATGCCCACCCTCGCCTTTTTGTTCGACTTTGTGGCCGGAAGCACGCAAGTGGGCAACGGTTCTGCGCAGTCCACTTTCTATTTTGACGACGTTCGTTTTGCCAGCACACTTGCGTCGGAGGAATTAAGGGGCCGCAGCATCGCCGTACGCCCCAACCCTACCGCCAACCGCTGGACCGTGGACGGATCCTTCGGAGCCGAATGGGACGTGAAACTTTTTGATCTCCACGGCACCTTGCTGGCCGAATACCACAGCCCCGACGGCTCTCCCCTTGAGGTGGAC
>Ga0164292_10001609_pt1 | contig 18322 bp, 13 predicted proteins | sample GEODES117metaG_FD_111486 | JGI IMG/M metagenome (GOLD analysis project Ga0164292, IMG submission 111486) | Eutrophic lake water microbial communities from Lake Mendota, Wisconsin, USA - GEODES117 metaG | ecosystem: Environmental > Aquatic > Freshwater > Lake | place: USA: Lake Mendota...
CGGGCTGGTAAACGTGAGGCTACTAAGCGGTTACGAGAACTCAGTGGCTAAGTCCGAGACCGGGTGTTCCTGTCCAATTTCGGATCGAAAATTAATCAGGAAATAAGCATGTAGAAAGCTTGAGTTCCCATTGTTTGGACGAGGGTTCGAACCCCTCCGACTCCACCTACGCCCTGCGAAGTTTGTTAAAACGAAGCAGGGCTTTTTTATATCATTAGGGTTCAATTCTCGCCAAACAATCAATTGCACAGCAGGGCTACGGTGGACTCGGTCCACTTAAATTCGCTCTTAGGAACAATTCCTGCGAAGTTTGTAAAACGAAGCAGGGCTTTTTTATCCTGCGAAGTTTGTAAAACGAAGCAGGGTTTATTACAATCAGGTTCTACACTCGCCAAACAATCTCTTAAACAGCAGGGCTACGGCGGACTCGGTCCACTTAATTCGTTCTTTGGAACAATTCCTGCGAAGTTTGTAAAACGAAGCAGGGTTTATTCCAATCAGGTTCTACACTCGCCAAACAATCTAGAAAACTCTTGAGGCCATCGTTCTGCGAAGCGTTAGCGTAGTCAGAATTCGGTGGACTCGGCCCACTTAAATTCGTTAAAAGTTAATTTCCCCCTGACAACTCAGGTCATTCGGTTGCGGAATTCAATGATTTTGTGGTTCTTTGTGTAACAAGACCAAATTAAATGGGAAAATTCTTAAATCCAAAAGATCTCAAGGCTAATCTTTACCGAATCTTTAAAGAAGCGGAAGAGGAAATTATTATCATTTCTCCGTTCATTCAACTTTCTGATGAACTTAGGACACTACTCCGACCAAAACAGAAAATAAATAACTTCCAAATAAGCATTTTGTATGGTAAAAATGAGCGAGACCCGAGTAAAAGCCTTAACACAATTGATTATCGATTTTTCAGTGAATTTAAGAACCATGAAATTCTCTACAATCCGAATCTTCACGCCAAGTACTATGCCAATGAACGAGAAGCGATCATTACTTCACTCAACCTGCATCAATTCTCCCTGCAAAACAACATTGAAGTAGGAACCCTTCTCAAGCAATCATGGGGAGCCTTAGGCGATCTTATTACCGGGAATACGGAAGACGCTGATGCTTTCAATTATTTCAACAAGGTGTTGAATCTAAGTAAAGAGGTTCATGTTGCAGCCGTAGGTTCACGAAGTAAATCAAGTTCAGTTATCTCCGACAATACTAAACATTATTTTAAAGAAAAGCCTACTATGGGATATTGCATTCGTACCGGCGAAAAAATTCCTTTCAACCCAGAAAAACCATTTTCGGCCGCAGCGTTTGCCGAATGGTCGAAATATAAAAACCCACACTACAAAGAAAATTACTGTCACCAATCCGGCTTGAAGTCTTTCGGGAAGACCTCCTTTGCGAAGCCGGTAATGGAGGGGAAATGAATAAAATTTTTTGGAAATCATTTAGTCCAGATGCCTTAAATAATGAATTTTCATATAACTAACCTTGAATTTTCAAATTGCACATTATTTATGTTGCTATCTTTAAACTTTTAAGACCTTAGAATAATTATTTCAATGAACATTGCCCAAATAGAGAATAATCTCAAATTACTCATATATTCTTTAGACAAAGAAACCTTTATCTTCAATTTGCTTGAATCCTATAATATTCCAAAAAACACAATTGCTCGGATTAAAAAAGGAACCTACAATCTCTCAAAAATTCCAGGCGAAGTCTCTTGGAAAAAGAAACTCTTTTTTAAAGAGGAATTGAACAAAGACCTCCACCTTACCATTTCAATACTTAAAAATGAAATCAAACACAACCAAAGGTTTATAATTGTAACTGATTATGAAACGTTGTTGGCCGTCGATACCGTTACCCAAGACCAGCTGGATATACCAATAAAAGATCTTCCTAAATATTACGATTTCTTCCTGCCTTGGGCGGGTATGGAAAAAGCAACGCATGCTGCTGAAAATCCTGCTGATGTAAAAGCAGCAGAGAAAATGGCGAAGTTGTTTGATGAAATTAAAAAAGACAATCCAGATACTTCAGCAGAATTTAACCACAACTTGAATATCTTCTTTTCTCGTTTGTTGTTTTGCTACTTTGCAGAGGACACCAACATATTTGACAACAACCAATTTTCTCATGCGATTGAATCTCATTCTCGTGGAGATGGATCTGATTTAGATGCTTATTTGAATCGATTGTTTTGGGTGTTGAATACACAAGTTGATAAACGTGGAGACATTCCTCACTATTTAAATGCCTTTCCTTATGTGAATGGGGGTTTATTCAAGGAGGAAATTCCTTGCCCTAAATTCTCTTCTAAATCAAGACAATTACTCATTGATTCAGGAGAAAGCAACGATTGGTCTGCTATTAACCCTGATATTTTTGGATCAATGTTTCAGGCGGTTATTTCCCCTGAACATAGAGGTGGTTTAGGAGCGCATTATACTTCTGTCCCGAATATTATGAAGGTTATTGAACCTTTGTTTTTAAATGACTTGAAAGAAGAGTTTGAAAATGCAAGTGGCAACGAGAAAAAGTTAAAGGAATTACTACATCGTATTTCTAAAATCAAACTATTTGACCCTGCCTGTGGTAGTGGGAATTTCTTGATTATTGCTTACAAGGAATTGCGCCGATTGGAAATACAAATTATTAAGGAAATTAGCATTATTAAGGGAAATTTTGGCTTAGGTACATTACAATTAGGAAATGACTTAATTTCTTCCATTCATCTTAATAACTTTTATGGTATTGAATTAGATGATTTTGCGCATGAGATTGCTAAACTTTCATTGTGGTTAGCAGAACACCAAATGAATGTGGAGTTCTTCATCGAATTTGGCCGTACCAACCCAACCTTACCATTACAAGAAGCAGGGCAAATTGTATGTGGGAATGCCTGTCGTTTAGATTGGGAAAAGATTTGTCCGAAAAATGAAGGAGATGAGATTTATATTATGGGGAATCCGCCGTATTTGGGAAGTCGTAACCAAGATAAGGATCAAAAAAATGATATGGATTTTACTTTCAATAATGTTGGTGACTACAAAAAATTAGATTACATATCATGCTGGTTTTATAAAGCATCTAAATTCATATTTAATACTGATTTTAAATATGCTTTTGTAACAACAAATTCAATTACTCAAGGGGAACAAGTTCCAATACTTTGGCCGCTTATTTTTGAATTCAATCAAGAAATTGAATTTGCTCATCAATCATTTAAATGGACTAATAACGCAAAGGACAATGCTGGTGTTGCCGTCGTAATTATAGGTATTCGCACAATTAACTTCAAAGAAAAATCGCTGTATAATCAGAATATAAAATTTAATGTAAAAAATATAAGTCCTTATTTGTCAAATTCTCCAAATATTTTTGTCTTACCTCGTTCAAAATCAATAAGTAATTTTCCTGAAATGATTACTGGTAGTAGTCCATGCGATGATGGCAATCTTATTATTGATAATAATGAAAAAGAAAAGCTAGTTGATGAAGATAAGAGAATAGAACCGTACTTAAAAAAATATGTTGGCGCTCAAGAATTAATCAACAATACATTTAGATACTGTATTTATGTAACAGAAGATTTAAAGGAGGAAGCATTCAACATAAATTCACTTAGTACTAGATTTGAAAAAGTGAAAATATTTAGATCCAAAAGTAAAAAGGAAGCTACCAAAAAAAAATCTGAAACTTCATACTTATTTGATGAAGATAGATATCAAAAACAAAGTTTTATCTTAGTTCCAAAAGTTGGGTCTGAAAGGCGAAAGTATCTGCCCATCGGTTTTTATGATGAAAATTATTTACCTTCAAACACAACCAAAGTAATCTATAATTCAAAAATTTGGCTTTACAGTATATTGTCATCAAAAATGCAAATTGTTTGGGTTCGTGTAGTTGCTGGCCGTTTGAAAACTGACATGCAGTACTCAAATACACTATGTTATAATACATTTCCATTCCCTTCAGTATCCAATCAACATATTGAGGAACTTACCAAATGTGCGTTCCGTATTTTAGAAGAGAGGGAAAAACACCCTGAAAAAACATTGGCTGAGTTGTACGACCCTGATAAAATGCCTGAGGGCTTGAAAGAGGCACATCGTTTAAATGATGAAGCGGTTGAGCGTTGTTATAGAAGTACTCCTTTCAATAGTGATGAAGAACGTTTGGAATACCTTTTCAAATTGTATGAAAAGATGGTCCATGAAGAAAAGGAAAAAGGAACTTTGTTTGAAGCAGAAAAAAAGACACGTAAAAAGAAATAAAGAATATGCCAGATATAGTACACGTAGAATACAAACAAACAGGGCAAAGTAAGAGTACCAATCAATATGGTATGCGTGAAATGCAAGAAAAAGCATTTGAAGCACGTGATGCACAGTATCTTTTGTTAAAAGCACCCCCAGCATCAGGAAAATCAAGAGCCTTGATGTTCTTGGCATTAGATAAATTGAGCAATCAGGGTATCAAGAAAATTATTGTGGCTGTTCCTGAACGTTCCATTGGTAGTTCATTTGCCAAAACAGATTTGAAGCAATTTGGATTTTTTGCCAACTGGGAACCGAACGACAACTATAATCTATGTACTCCTGGCAGTGATGGTAGTAGTAGTAAAGTGCAAGCCTTTCATAATTTTTTAAATAATCCCAAGGAACAAATTCTTATCTGTACACATGCTACATTGCGTTTTGCATGTGAGGGATTGGAAGAAACAGCATTTAATGATTGCTTGTTGGCAATAGATGAATTTCACCATGTTTCAGCAGATGTAAATAACCGTTTGGGAGATATTATCCGAAATATCATGCAGAAGTCAACGGCACATTTGATTGCCATGACAGGTTCTTATTTTAGAGGTGATAGCGTTCCCGTATTACATCCTGATGATGAAGCGAAATTTACCAAAGTAACATACAATTACTACCAACAATTAAATGGCTATGATTATTTGAAATCGTTGGGTATAGGTTACCACTTTTACCAAGGAAAATACACTGATTCTATAATGGAAGTATTGGACTTAAATAAAAAGACCATTCTTCATATTCCAAACGTAAACTCAGGTGAATCCACTAAAGACAAACACAACGAGGTAGATTACATTCTTGACCAAATTGGTACGATAGAAAAACAAGACCATGAAACAGGAGTCATTTATGTCAAAAAGCATTCGGATGGTAAAATCTTGAAAGTTGCAGATTTAGTTGAAGATACGCCAAGAGATAGAGATAGAATTGTCAACTACCTAAGGGAAATAAAATCGGTTGATGACATGGATTTGATTATCGCTTTAGGGATGGCAAAGGAAGGCTTTGACTGGCCTTATTGTGAGCACGCATTAACAGTTGGCTACAGAGGTTCATTAACTGAAATCATTCAAATCATTGGTCGTGCTACAAGAGATAGTTCAAATAAAGTACACGCACAATTTACCAACTTAATTGCTCAACCTGATGCGCATGATGATGAAGTGAAATTGTCCGTAAACAATATGCTGAAAGCCATTACAGCTTCTTTATTGATGGAACAAGTTTTGGCACCCAATTGGAAGTTCAAAACTAAACTTTCAGATGATGATGTTGCACAACCAGGTGAAATCAAAATCAGAGGATTGAAAGAGCCAAGTTCAAAACGTGTAAAAGAAATTTTAGAATCTGATTTGAACGACTTAAAGGCAACTATTTTGCAGAATGACCAAATGTTGAAGGCAATGCCAGGAAACGTGGATCCAGAGGTTATTAATAAAGTTCTAATTCCAAAAATCATTCGTACTAAATATCCTGACCTTACCGCTGAAGAAGTAGAAGAAGTGCGTCAAAATGTGGTGGTAGATTCCGTAATTAAAAACGGAGAAATAAAAGAAATAGAAGACAAGCGATTTATCCGTATGGCTGGCAGATTTGTGAATATAGATGACATTCACATTGATTTAATAGATAGAGTCAACCCTTTTCAAAAAGCCTTTGAAATCTTATCCAAATCAGTTACCACCAAAGTATTAAAAATCATTCAAGAGACCATTGAAGCAACACGTATCAAAATGGATTTTGAAGAAGCGAAAATACTTTGGCCAAAAGTGCAAGAGTTTGTTCAAACATTCAAACTTGAGCCAAACATTGATTCAAATGACCCACTTGAAAAGAGAATGGCTGAATGTGTGATTTATTTAAAAGAAGAAAAACGTAAAAGATTAGCACAACAAAATGATGGAGGACAAGGATAAAATATTGGATGACATATTCAGCAATGATCCATTTGGTTTGCTCAATGTAAAACCAAAAACATCGAATGTTAAATCTGCTGATGAGCGTTTGAGTGCTTCCTTTGAGGAAATCAATGATTTTATTGCAAAAAATGATAGAGAGCCACAACCGAATCCTTCAAATATATCAGAGTACCAGTTGTATTCAAGATTAAAAAGTTTGCGTGAGGATGAAAATAAAATGCTTGCGTTAGAGTCACAGGACAAATACAGTTTACTGAATGTAGAGAAGAAAGAAATCAATTCCATAGATGATATTTTCAATGATGATTTATTAGGCATTTTTGATGACGGAGAAGCACAAAGTTTATTTGAGTTCAAACATACACCAAGAGAAATAGCAAGAGCAGAGGCAGATTTTGTGGCACGTCGCAAACCTTGCAAGAACTTCACAGATTACGAAGAATTATTCAAGTCCGTTCAAGCAGATTTATCAAGTGGTAAAAGAAATTTAGTTGACTTCAAGCAGAAAAATTTACGTGAGGGAGATTTCTATATTCATAGAGGTGTGTTACTCTATCTTAAAACTGTAGACTTCCAAGAAGACACCCAAAAGTTTCAAAGTGGTGAACGAATAAGAATAGATGGTAGAACAGTTTGTGTATTTGAAAATGGCACAGAATCTAACATGCTTTATCGTTCCTTGTACAAGATTTTATTGGCAAATGGAAGAGCTGTTACAGAAAATGCGGATAGTGTCACAGAAGAGTTTTATGAGCGTTTCACAAATATTACGGATGAAGATAAAGAAGCAGGATATATCTATGTGTTGAGTTCAAAATCTACTGATCCAAAAATCACCGAGATAAAGAATTTATTTAAGATTGGCTACTCAACAACTCCTGTTGAATCACGTATTAAAAATGCAGAAAAAGAACCAACCTATTTAATGGCACCAGTTCACATTGAAGCAGAATACAAAACCTTTAATATGAACACCCAAAAGTTTGAGCAGCTACTTCATAATTTCTTTGGAGCATCCTGTTTAAACATTGACATTTTTGATGAAAAAGGTCGCCGTCATATGCCACAAGAATGGTTTATTGCCCCAATTCATGTGATTGACCAAGCAATTGAAATGATTATTACTGAGGAGATAATCCATTACAAGTATGATGTAGAACAAGAAACCATTTTACCAAAATAATAAACAGTGAATTATTATGATGTATTGAAAATAGCTATTTAATTCAAATTAAGGCACCTTATGAATGTAGAAATGATAAAAGCAGATGCACAAATACGCAAGGAAATTTTTATTAAAAGATTGACTAACTATGATTGCCATTTAGTTCTTGATTTAAAGACTTTAATTGACAAAAAATCATTTAGTAGAAATAAAGAAGATCCAGGTGTGATTGCAAAGCATGATAAAAATTCTGAAACACATCTTGACATTGTTAATTTCTTAAAAGACTGCAATTTATATTGTTTTCTAAGTAGTAATGAATTTCGTCATCATTTTGAAGCACCTGGGGGTCTTTATCCAAATTTTAATCCAATTTTCATATTTTATGAGTCGGAAACTTTAAACGAAGAAAACATTTCCTATACAAAAAAACACTTTCAGAACCTCCTTCATTTTGAAGAAGGAGGAATAGCCTACAAGGCTAAATATCTTTGCTGTCCTACGCTATTCAATGTTGAAAATCGAATATTAGAAAGTCAAAATATAGAAATCATTAATGATTTGAATGATTTGAACGATACCTCCTTTACTCATTTAGATGTCTATTTCTCATCTGATTTTATTAATCCTCCAGAAATTTCAAAAGTGCTTCTAACCGACCATAATAAAATAATCCAGTTAAATCATGAAAAAATTCTTTTGGACAATTTTTTCTATGGTTATGATTTTCAACGAGAAACACATTACGATTGTAGCGAATTAAAATATGAATTCCATAATAACACTGTAATTATTAATTCGAATATGCACCTCGAAAAATATCTAAGCGAACACAATACTATGCAATCAGTGTGGATGAGTGTAAATGATTCCAAAATTTTCACAAAGTATGATCAAAATAGTTCATACAATGGAAAATAAATTCTTTAAAAACAAAATTTTTAACTTTCTGTTTCAATTTGGTCGAGTTAACTACATCTCAGGTAATATAGATTATCTCTTTGGTGATGAACAACATCATTTGATGGTTAAATCAATTCTCGACAGCCATAATTTTTGGATTGAAATCATTCCACCAAAAATTGATTACCAAGTATTTTCACAATCAGGCTCAGGATGGTTTATTAATCCAAAAAATGTTCAATTATTTTTTCGGAAAATTAAATTTGACAATCAAATTGATTTTTTCAAAATAGTATTACAAAACAAAAACAACCCATTATTCATTATTGATCATCAAAATATCGAAGTTTATCGCCCTTTTTGTTTTAAAGGTATAGATGATTATAAAAGTTCTATTTTAACTTATTCCGATATTTCGGTATCAAATGATATCAATGATTTAATTTTTTCTCCATTAATTAATTTAAAAATATCCTCAGGCAATATTGACACAACTGAATTTGAAGAGTTTATTTACATATTTGCGTTACCTTATCAAAACAAATTAGTTGTATTTGATATTAGAAATGTAATCCCAATAATTTCTGAAGGCAATCATGTTGTCCCAAATAACTACATAGATTTGAAACATTCGTTAAATGGTTGTTATTTGACTTATTCTTTTTTATATGAGGATAAACGGGGTAAAAAATTTGTGAAATGCGGTAAATATGATTTGTATAAATCAAAAGCTATTAGCTATTCTTCGAAAACCAGTGACAGTCCCGATCATTATTTTAGAAGATTTAATTGATTACTAATTCTTGCACTAAAAGGAAAAGCGGTCCAGCATTTAGTTTCAATCATCTTTTATTTCTGACAAGTGATGAACATGAATTCGAATTAGTAAGTTCGAGGGCTCCAGACCTTATGCCAAGTGAAATTATTGAATATTATGGGTTTGAGGATAATGAATTCTGGGATCAAATTCAATCCAATGGCGAATTTTTCGAGATGCAAATAGAATACATAAAAACTAGTGAACAATTATTCAATGGATTAGTTTCGATTTTAACCAACGAGGAGCTCTGGAATATGCGAAAAGAAGAAATACCTTGGCCTCACATCCTAGATTCCTTGTTAAATGATAATCGAACCAAAGCTATTGGAGATGAATTGGTGTTGTATTTAGATTATGTAAATAATTTTAATGTAGAAAAATGATAACACAGTTATCTATCCTGAATATATGCGATTCTTCTCTTCCTAGGAAAACAAACATTGGAGGGTTAAATTACAGCATGTTGTACAATCATGCTTTCTGCGCGTGAATGAATAAATTACATACCTTTAATCTCAAGCCATTTAAAGGAATATTTTTTTCACATAAAATACCCAGTCATGAACGACCAATTTTACATTTACTCCAAAAGAATCGAAGATTTCGATAAAATCCTTCAAGAAATTTCGACACATTATTCCGAAGAATTTTACAGGAATAAAGATCAAATGACACTTTTTGAAATCGAGGAACTGGATAAAATCCACTATTTCAACTGGGAAATTGAACTGAAAACTCGGCGCTTTAACGAGTTAATGGATCTTCGAAATAAATTGATCGGGATGTATCACGAATTTCAATTGATGCAAACTAAACTCCAGGTAAATCAAACCATATTCAAAACCTTTCCCCGAGTTGATTTGAATCATGAGGCCCAAAACCCATTTTTTCACATTTTAAAAGAAGAAATAAGGCAACTAGAAATTTCATTAGAAAAATTCAAAAAACCTATTATTGTTATATATATTCCTCGGGAAGAATTTTATTTAATTCATCACAATTCTCCTTCAGACCGACAGAGGGTTATTGACTTTCTCATGGAACGTATTCTAAACTGGTCCCATGAGGAGATTATTGAAGATTTTCAAACATATTTTAATCAGTCTAGCCTTGAAGAGTTAAGGTTTCACAACATCGAGATTGAAGAGGCGGTGAAAGAACATAATGAAAAGAAAAGGATTCAACAGTATTGGGAAATCACCTACGAGGTAAAATATACCATTCCCAACCTATTGAATATAATGCAATCAGAAGAATGGGAAGACAAAATAAACGACTATAATAATTGCAAAGTGCATGGCGATTCAATTATTTTCGAATACACTTCGGAAGAAGAACTCACCGGTATTGATGTTCACCCTGATGATAAGAACTTAAACACTAAACTCTACAATGAATGTGTATCATTATATGAAGCTTATTTATCAGAGCCCTATGAACTCGATCTTTTAGAAAGAATAATCGATAAGACCGAGCAATTCGAATTGAAAGTAACAGACTTTTGCTATGGAAATGAATAAAGTGGACTTCAACATCAAATAGTAACGCACCTTGTATTCCTAATGTAGAAAAAAGCATAAGACCCTAATTAACAATAAATACCTAATCTCAATGAAACGATACATAGAAGTAATTTTCGATAACAGCTATAGCATGATGACCATGGTTGCGAATAAACCAAAGCATGAGCATGCCAAGCAAATCTTTAAAGATGTCGTATTACCCTTTTTAGATTTTAATTCCGATGATGTTGCATTCCGATTACTAAGAAATGGTTGCGAAGGATTTTCAAAAGCCGTTAAGATGGCTGATTCCATAGAACTTACTCAAAACGTTTACGGCGTTGTTAACTATAATAACAATACCCCTTTATTCCACACCATAAGGGATTCCATTGATACTTGTCAGCAAAATTCAGGCTCGTATGACAAAATGTTGATTTTTGCACTAACCGACGGAGAGGATAATTGCAATGACTATATGGAGGAGGTATTTGATGAATTAGAATTAAAAAAACTTGGAATTGAGTTGGATGTGCTTTTAGTTCAATTCGCAGTAGATAGTGAAATACAAACCAATAATTTAAATGGATTCTCACAATTCATAGGAGCACAAACTATTCAGGTAAATGGAAATCAGTTAGTTGATTATAAATTAGCTAAATCTCGATTAAACAAAGCCCTTTCAAAGTCAGTCTTAAATAATTCTTACCTACTACCACATTGTTTCGATACATCATTGAAGGGGAAAAACTACACTTGGAATGAACTTGAATTACAAGGATATTTGAGATATTGGGCTGGAATGCTTTTTCGGGAAGGCTTAATCCAATGGGATCCAATAGCACATAATTCTCTTAACGAAACTGAATTTAGAGAATTTAAATTTCTTTGTGCGCTGCGATTTAAATCTGGTTTTCCTGCGGAATTAATGAAACGAATGTTTTTGCAACTATCGTCTCCATACTATTATTGCTTGGATGAAATTTATTGGGATTTTGCTGATGCAAAATGGAAATTTTTCCCAACAATCCCCAAAGTTGAACCGGTTATCAATCCAGACCGTTATAAGGAAATAGACGATAATCCCTTATCAATGCAAAATAATAAGTTTTCCTCAAATATTGCTGTTGAATTGATTAACAAGATTTCGAATAGAAATTTGATTAATGCAAAAAGCCGCGTTTTAAATGAGGTTATTGAATGTTTATTCGGAGGCACTACCGATATTACAGACTATACCCATGTGTTTCAAAAAATAGAAGGAATATTGGGCGAAGGTAATCTAAACACTGAACTTCATGAAATCGTTTATAATCTATTTTGTGACGAAGACTTTAGAACGACAGATTCGTCTGAAATTGATTCATTATGTGAAGAAATCCATTCAATCGACAGTGCATTTGAAGAATATTACGAATCAAGTGATCGTTATTTTAACGAGCCAGTTGCTAATCTTTTTACAGATCTTCACGAACTTAATGGCGAACAACTTTGTGAAATGATTAACTTGTGGATAAAGCATAAAGAAGAAAACGAGCAGTCTTATTTTGAGGGTTTATTAGAAGAAATCCGTAAATATCAAGAGGATAAAAACTTATTAATTGGAAAATTAGAGCAACTTATTGCACCACTTCGTAATTTGGCAGAACAACTACTCGAGGTCGATGATGAAGAAATCAACTATTGGGCTGGGAATCTTGATGAGGTTGCTCATGCCCATGTCGACTACCCAGGCGTTCAAAATTTAAGTGATATTCAAAACAAGTACATGGAAGAATATAAGGAGATATTAACCTTACGTGAGTTGTATAGTTTGGAAAAGTTTTTCAACTACATTAAAAACCGTTTGGACTAAAATAATTTCTTTATTTTTGATTTATTAACCTTAATACTTCATGATAAACTGGACTGATTTTCTCTCTGCCGAAAAAAGATTAATATTACAACAGCCAAAAAACGTGAACGAACCAACTTACGTTGGTATCGACTTTGGTACTTCTACAACCGTTGTAAGCATTGCTTATTTAGATGATTCCAATAATCTGATTGTTGATCGACTTGATCTCAAACAAAAAAAAGTTAATGGTTCAAGTATTACAGATTATAGAGTTAACTCAGCCGTAGCATTCATAAATAAAAAAATTTTGATAGGTGCTGGAGCCAAAGAAGTTAGAGCCAGACTCAAACGAAACATTACCTATTGGGAATCTTTCAAGATGCAACTTGGAAACAATGTTGGTGCAACATATCCGGAAAGTGAATTTGAACACTTTAAAAATGCAACGGATGTTACAACGTTTTTCTTTAAAGCCCTGAAAAGCTACATTGATTCGTACGTAACTGAAAAGGGATTAAATAAAAACATCAAATATGCAGTAACAATTCCGGCCTCATTTGAATCTCACCATAGAAGAGATTTAGTGCAATGCTTAAATGATGCAAACATTAAAATGGATGAAAATGCTTTAATTGATGAGCCCAATGCCGCGTTTTTGAGCTACACATTATTTCCCAATCAGAAAAGCAATCCACTTTTCATTTCTAAAGACTTTAATCCGAATGTCTTAGTCTTTGATTTTGGAGCTGGAACCTGCGACATTTCAATAATAGAAATTGGAGAAAACACCAAAGGACTATATACAAAGAACATTTCATTGTCACAATTTGCTGAAATTGGTGGCGATAATTTCGACAAACTTATTGCAGAGAAAATTCTCTTACCCCAATTATTTTCGCAATCGAACATTAAAAAAGAAGACTTAAGAAAAAAAGAAATAGAATTTGAAATTCTACCTCACCTCAAAGAGCTCGGTGAACGGTTAAAAATCCAAGTATCGGAAAAAATTTCTGTTTACCACGAAATAATTGATTTGCCCGAAAACGAATTAATTAATCAAAAATTCCATATCGCGACTACCAAAAGAATTGACTCTCGAAAAGGAGAATTAATCATCGAAAATCCCACGATTAATCTTAAGCAATTTATTGAATTATCGGAATCTTTTCAATTTAGCACTGATTTTAAAGACCTCAACCTTCAGGTAAACCCCGTTTTTTCTGCAATGGAAAAAGCAAAACTAACCAAAAACGATATTGATTTTGTGTTGTTTATTGGTGGCAGTACAAAGAATTTCATTATTAGAAATCAAGTGAAAAGTGCATTTGAAAAGGCAACTCCACTTGAACCTAATGACCCCCAAAGTCAAGTTTCGATGGGTGCTGCTATTCATTGTCTACTACTTAATAAATTCAATACACACGTAATACGACCTATAACCAATCAAAGTATTTACACCAAAATTTCTATTTCAAACAAAGAGCACACGGTTACCCTTGTTTCTGCTGGTGAGCCTGTTCCATTTCCGACGAAAGAGTTCAGTGATTTTAAGCCAAACCGTAACGGTCAGAAAGAAATTGAAATCCCTTTTTTCACCGGGTCCGACGAAATCGAATTAGAAAAAATCGTAATAAAAAGTCCAACAAATAAAGGTTTTGATGCGAAGGATAAAATACAATTGACCATCGATGTTAATGCGAATAAAGTTCTAATTATAAAGGCAACTGTAAATTCCATTGAAGCTAAATTGGAGATTGAAAATCCCTTTATTTCTTCTGGAAAAACAATCATTAGCAAAGCAACCAAACAAGCATTAATCGACTTCAATATAGAAAGCAGTAAAAACAACGGACGGCCATCTTTTGCTACCTACAAAAAATTAGTCGAATCTTACGAAAAAGATGGTGAATACCTTGCTGCGGCCGAACTTCTTGAAGAAGCGGTAGAACGGTATAATCGTGTAGATGAATATAATCAGTTAAACTTGCTTTTTAGATATGCTGGCAATACTAACAAATCAATTGGTTATGCAATCAAAGCCGTTGAAAACAACCCTGAAGATTCGGTGGTCCTTTTCAACTTAGCAGCTAAACTTAGATATAGCGATTCAGTAAAAGCGCTTGAATTGATGCGAAAAGCTATCAAAATATCCCCTGAATCACCCACCAACAACTATTTGCTAGGAACCCTAGTAAAGGGTAAAGAACAAATAGAATTGAAACGAAAAGCATTTAATATATGGCAGGCAATGCTGATAAGTGATAATATGAACAGTTGGGATTACAGTTGGTTTGCCAGTTGTGCTGCTGATTTGGGAGAACATGAGATGAAAAAAGAAATCATATCCAAAGAACAGGAATTTTCCAATAAAGAAAATAGATTTTACAATCCCGATAATTTAATGGGACATGTAACGAATAACGATTAATGATTGCCTTATGCCATGGTTTGTAAGTAGGGAAAAATTAGATCCCGATCAGATATTGTTTGTTGAGCAAACAACTCATCAAAAAATGTTCATTACGGGATTTGCTGGAACAGGCAAATCGGTTGTAATGATTCACAAACTTATTGAGATTTATAGAGGTAATCCGAATGCGAAATGTTGTATTATTTCCTTTACACATGCCTTACTTGAAATGTTCAAATTAGGAATAGACGAATGTGGTAAATTAGAAAATCGAGTTTCTAATAAATTGAATGAATGTAATGCAAGAAATGGACAAATTGATTTGGTTACCAAGTATACATTCAAGAACAATTTAAACAGCCCCAATCCAATTCGATACGATTTCATTTTCGTAGATGAAGTACAAGATCTTTGTAAATCGGATATAGAAAACATAAAACTCAGTAGAACGCTTAATGTATATTTTGGAGGAGACTCCAATCAATCCATATATACGGAGGATCCAAAAGATAAAGAACCTACCATTGGGGAAAATACCCTTCATGAATTGTTGCAATTGGAGCAAAAAAAACTAGTTACACTATATCGAATTACCCCCTCAATTTTAAAGGTTGTTAAATTAACAATACCCGAATTGAAGAACAAATTACAAGGCACCCGATTTGGTCACAGAAGAGACGCAGACGTCATTTTAGCAAATGCATCTGATGAATTTGACGAAGTAAAATACGTTTTTGAAAACGCGAAAACATATGCTGAGGATATAGAACTTACAGCAATTCTATTTCCTTTACACACTTGGATTAAAGCTTTTATCACGCATGTTTTAAAATTAAACGAAGTGGACATAACCGAAGAGATTAGTAAGATGATTCGTAGAAAAGCCTATACAGACCTAAATCAAATTTTTATGGATAACAATATTCGAATGGAATATGTTGGAAATGAACATGGTTCATTTAGAAATGCAAGAAATAAACACAATATTGTCATTATGACTTACCATAGTGCCAAAGGAATGGATTTTGACAACGTTTTTGTTCCATTTTTAAGCAGTTCAAGGCATGAAAAGTTTTCATTTTTCCTACCTAAACCGTTAATGGTTGCGTTTACAAGAGCAAATGTAAACTTAACTATCAGTTACTCGGGCGAGTCAATGGCGTGTGTGGATAATTTTCGTGATGCTTGTACAGAAGTGGATATTGATTCGGCAAATGATACTGACTATTTTGATTTTTAATGATTTTTTTTATGAATAGTTTTTGTTTGCTTTTAAAACCTGAATTTATTTCGTTATTGAATAATCTTGAAGTAATAGGAATACCTAAAACAAGGTTCTTTAACGATCCTTGTGATTTGCTTTTGGCATTAAATTTAGCTCCTATCATGAGCTTTGATGAAGATTATTTAGTTGTTTCGTTAAACGAACTAACTTATGAAGATGAATCTTCACCAAATAACACTCTCAAGATTTCCGATGTTGCAGAATTAATTCCATTGACTGAGATTGCTTTCTCAGGCTATGATAGAAAATTTTCAACCGGGATGATTTGGACTCCACCGTCTAAATATCAATTTGAAGACACATTCTTAGATTTTTCCAAACTTCAGATACGAAAAGACGCTGAGAAAAACTTTAATTTTATTAATGAAGTATATCTTTTGAATGAAGTAAAAAGCCACATCAACGAGGATATCAAAAAAGAAATAATTGAAGCAAGTATTTGTAAGCGGCTTTTAAACAAGTCAGATTTAAATATTAAAGAAAATGAATTCCCACATGTGTATTGTAGTTTAATGATCTATGAGCAAGGATCCCACTTCTCTCGTGAATACGCAATGGGATTTTTGATGCATGCTGTTGGAGTGTATATATTACACAAGGGTTATGGTTCTCAATTGACTTCAAAAATTGAACTCAACAACTCAACCTTGATAAGAGCTCTCAAAAATATTCTAAGGCAAAAACCAAGTCTAGTCTTTCAACAAATATTTAAAGATCAGGAAATTCTTGATGAATTACAAAAGGCAAAAACAAAGTATACGGAGGATGAATTTGACGTATATATAGAGGAATTAAAAACAATGGGGTTCTATTTATTTTTCAGCTTTTTAATTGATGAAAAGAAAATTCCGCTGAATCAACTGTTCCACAACCTGAAAACTTTGTACAACAAGGATTATCTCAGCAAAGAAGAAATTATTGCTTTTCAACTATTGTCACTTAACAAATCAACTTCGAGTCTTAAAGATGATTTTCTGAGCGAAAGAAAGGAGATAAAAGTTTTTAAACCAGAACCCACTGAAAAAAATAACTCATTGGAATTAATTGCCAGTTATATCATTGCAAAACCCGATTACAAATCCCAGGAAAGAACAACTCCTTTTAATGAAGCCCCTGCTTTTATCAATTCAGACGATCTAATAGAAAAAATAAGAAAGGAATTGCATGACAAAACAACACTGAAGAAGAAAAATGAGAAAAGAGAGTTTTGCAAAACAATTCTAATTCCGAAGTACAAAGAAGATTTAGAAAAGGAATTTTATTCTTTAAAAAGCGAAGAACAAATTGAGGATTTGACTAACAAAATATTAAAAAAACCAACACGAACTAAACGCCCGTAAATTTGATTACTTCCTCAAAAAGTAAAGGATAAGATTTCTTCAAATCTTCAAAATCTTTCGTTAAAATTTCTAACAATTCCGTCTCGCTTGTTGACCAATTTCTTACCAAGGGTAGTTTTCCTTTCTCTGAATTAATTAGTCTAAAAATGTGAATCATTAACATAATATCTTCCACATATCCAATAGGACCATGTTGATCTTCAGGAAACAAATCATTTGGAATTACTAAATAACCAATGCCAGCAAGAAGCTTTTGTCGTAAAGAGGAATCAATCATTACGTCTCTCAACAACTTGACAGCAAGTTCATAGATTGCGGGTAATTTTTTAATTATTACGGAATGTTCGCCTTTATAATCTGATACATCAATAGATAAGTTTAACTGAAAATTTTGGTATTCCATATTCGTTTTTTACAAATATAGTTTTAATCACCATTCAAATACTCCGAGTATAAAAACAAAATCATATCAACATAACGTTGATAAAACCCAGGGTTTTCAAGTTCAATATTCATTACATCCATGGGTTTATCATAAAATCCTTTTATTCTTTTAATCTTAAATGGGTCATTAATAATGGGCATCTTAAATGGGCGATAATCAGAGTTCAGATGGCTTCCAATGTTACGGAAGAAATACATATGCCCAAGGGCTTCAAAATTTGGTTTATTGTGCACGGAATTGGCAGGATTAGACCATCCCTTACCGAACGTATCAAACCACAAAGCTGCCTTAAAAATACTCTCATGATCTCTATGTGACAGGTTCCAGTGGGTTGTGTTAATTGACTTTACATTCGGGTTACTTGAATA
>Ga0164292_10001610_pt1 | contig 18315 bp, 16 predicted proteins | sample GEODES117metaG_FD_111486 | JGI IMG/M metagenome (GOLD analysis project Ga0164292, IMG submission 111486) | Eutrophic lake water microbial communities from Lake Mendota, Wisconsin, USA - GEODES117 metaG | ecosystem: Environmental > Aquatic > Freshwater > Lake | place: USA: Lake Mendota...
AAGCCCTCATAGAACACGTCCATCACCGCCAGCAGGGTGTCCAGTCCGATCATGTCGGCCAGGGCCAGCGGGCCGATCGGGTGATTGCAGCCCAGCTTCATGCCCGCATCAATATCCTCGGCCGAGGCCAGGCCCTCCTGCAAGACAAAAATCGCCTCGTTGATCATGGGCACCAAAATGCGGTTGACCACAAATCCAGGCGCATTGCGGGCGGTCACTGCCGTTTTCCCCACCTGGGTGGCAAAGGCCAGCATGGCCTGATGGGTTTCATCGGAGGTCTGCAGGCCGCGAATCAACTCCAGCAGGCCCATGACTGGCACCGGGTTGAAAAAATGGGTGCCGATGAAGCGATCGGACTTGCCCAGCGCTGCAGCCAACTCGGTGATGGAAATGGACGAGGTGTTGGTGGCAATCACCACCTCCGGGCCGACCAGGGCCTCAATCTGCTTGAGGATGCTCAGCTTGAGCTCGCGCCGCTCGGTGGCCGCCTCGATGACCAGGTCCACGCCCCGCAGGTCCTCATAGGCCGTGGTGCTGGTGATGCGATCGAGCACCGCCTTCTTGCCCAACTCGTCCAGGGTGCCCTTGCGCACCTGCCGGTCCAGGCTGCCGCTGATGGTTTTCACACCGCGCTCGAGCGCGGCCTGGGACACATCGACCATCACCACACCCAGGCCAGATGCCGCACAAATTTGCGCAATGCCATTGCCCATGGTGCCAGAACCGATCACCCCCACACGATTGATTGCCATTCCTGGCCTCCTTTGACGACCTGTACAAAAAATAGGCGCTCGACCGAGCGCACCCACTCCAGCGCAGCGAGGCCACAGCCACTCTAAGCCAGGGCGTGGACGCTGCCCAGACTCAAACTGGACCGCTTCAATTTTATGCCGGCCATCGGCCTGTGACCGAGCGTCAGGGCCATCAGGCCCGTCAGCCGAGTCGCGAAAATGCCAGCAACTTACAGACAAGTAGCGGTTTCTACTGGCCAGTAGTATACTGCGTACCCCGTGCCCCACCCGACTCGGATCACCCTGCCATGACGTCGCCCGACACCACCCCGCAGAACCTTGCAGGCTTGCCCAGCGTGGGCCAGCGGCAGGCCTTCCTGCAGCAGCGCTTCGCGCCCTGGCAAGAGCGCAGCCTCGATCAGTTGTTCGACCACATCAGCACCCAATTCCCTGAGCGCCCCTTCGTGGTCACCGACGAGCGCAGCTGGACTTACAGCGACATCAAAGCCTGGTCTGAGCGCCTGGCTGCGGGTCTTTGGGCTGCAGGCGTCAAGCCCGGCGACCATGTGGCGCTGCTGCTAGGCAATCAATGCGAATTCGTGGCCTGCAAGATCGCGATTGCCCGCGTCGGCGCGGTCACCGTGCCGATCAACTTTCTAAACCGCCGCGACGAAATCGGCTATGTGCTCAAGCAGTCCGACGCGGTGCTGCTGATCACCATGAACCGCTTTCGCGGGCTGGACTATCTGCAGAGCTTGGACGAGTTGGCGCCCGGATGGGCCGAGCACGGCGGCGGCTCGGCCTTCCCACGGCTTAAACAGGTGGTGGTGCTACCCACCGATGGCCAGATCCTGCCGGCGCAGGCCACCGCGCTGGCCGACTTCGGCCGCAAGGCCCCGGCTGTGCCGGCCTTTAATCACCCCGGACCCCAAAGCCCCTGCGACATCATCTACACCTCGGGCACCACCGGTTCGCCCAAGGGCGTGATCATCAGCCACGACATGATGCTGCGCACCGCCTTCGGCAGCACCTGGGCCCGCGCCTTCGAAGACGGCCGGCGCATCTTGTTTTCACTGCCGATGTACCACGTCTACGGCTATGTGGAGGGCATGCTGGCAGCGCTGTTTGTCGGCGGCTCCATCGTGCCTCAGCTCAAATTTGACGCGGCCGATACGCTCGATGGCATCGAGCGCCACCAGGCCAGCGACGTGCTGCTCATTCCAACCATGACGCTGGCGCTGATCGATGAACAAAAAAAACGCAGGCGAGCCCTGCCCAGCCTGCATTCCATGATTTCCTCAGGGGGCCGATCACCGGCCTACATCTGGAAAGAGATCTACGAGCAATTTGCACCCCAGGAACTGACGACCGGCTACGGCATGACCGAAGTCACCGCCTCGAGCACCGTGACCCGGCCTGACGACCCCTTCGAGCGCCTGCTCAACACCAATGGCCGGCTGCGCGATGTCGGGCCCGCCGGCGATCCGGCTCTGGGCGGCCGGCTGGTGGTGTACCGGGTGGTGGACCCGGAAAGCGGGCAGGACTTGCCGCGCGGCGAGGTCGGCGAATTGCTCGCCAAAGGCCCAGGCGTGACCCGTGGCTACTACAACAAGCCCGAAGCCACCGCCGAGGCCTTCACGCCCGACGGTTGGCTGCGCACCGGCGACCTCGGGCGTATCGACGCCGACGACTACCTGCTGCTGGTCGGCCGGCGCAAGGAGTCCTACCGCTGCGGGGGCGAGTTGGTCATGCCCACCGAGGTGGAAGACCTGTTGGTCACACACCCGGCGGTGCTGCAGGCCCATGTGGTGCCCCTGCCCGACGAGCGCATGGGCGAGATCGGTGTGGTGTTTGTGGTCCTGCGCGACGGGATATCCGTTACCGATCAGGAACTGATAGCCTTTTGCAATGCGCGCGTGGCTCGCTTCAAAGTGCCACGCCATGTGCTGCGCATCCTCGCCCAGGACATTCCCGCCACGCCCTCGGGCCGGGCTCGCAAATTCCTGCTTGCGCAAATCGCCGCGCAATCGCTGGCAGGCGCGGCCTAAGCACGCCCATCTGCAGCGCTGCCCAGCGCAAGCCCATCACCCATCCACCTGCCATGACACAAACACACAGCCTCATCCAAGGCCGGCCCGCACAAGGGCTGATCACCATCGACACCCCGGTCGGGCACCGTCTGATTGGCGTGAAGAAGAAAGCCGCGATTCAGCTCATGGGCTCGCGCCTGTGGGGCCGCTTCAACCCCAACCATTGGGACCCGGTTTACGCGACGCAAACCGGGCTGAAGGCGCCGATACAAACCGGCGAGATGTCCAGCGCCTACATTGCCGAAATGTGCGTCAACCACTTTGGCGCCAACGTGTTCAGGAACGCTCGCATCGTCTGCAAATATGTGGCCTCTACCCTGGCCAATGAGGTGATCACCACCCATGGCGTGGTCAGCGATAAGACGCCCAAAGGCAAGGGCTATCGCTTCAAAGTGGATGTCTGGGCGGACAACGAAGCCGGCGACAAAAAGACCGTTGGCTGGATCGAAGTCGATGTCGGTGTCTGATCGGCACCCTGCAGCAAAACTTAGAACAGGACAGATCATGAACACAAGCACCGTCCGTACCGACGAACTGATGCCGATGACCGAGATCCAGATTCAGCAGGTGCGCGATTTTGTCGGCACCCTCGACTCAAAGTCTCAGACCTACTGGGACATGGTGGCCATCGGCGACGAGCTCGCGCGCGATCTGCACATCACGCCCGAGTTGGTCATCCTCTACGCCGATGCGGTGGAGGACTACAACCCTTGGTACGAAGGCTGGCGCATGAACACCTGGAAGATCGAAGGCGAGTCGCCTTTCGGGCCGGCCATCGTGCCACCGCTGCTGGCCTCACACTTCGTGCTGTCGGTGCAGTTTGACCACACCAAGCCCTTTGCCATCGGCTCCATCCACACCTTCCACGATTCAGAGCTCATTGAGCCGATTCCGGTCGGTGCCACCGTGCGCATCACTACCCGAGCGATTGATAAATTCATCAAGCGCGAACGCCGCTACGTGCGCCACGAGGTCCATGTCACCGACGTGGGCGACGGCCGCCTGTACCTGCGCGAAACACGCGACATCCTCTCGCTCTAAGGTGGGGCAGTCCCGCCAGGCGGCGGGCCGGCCGCTCTCAGGGCTGGACCAGTCGGCAGGTCGACCGTATACCCAGTTCTCGCCGCTTAGCCTCGCACAGCTGCAGCGCACGGCGCTCGCCTTCAGCGGCCATGCGGATGTAGATCGAGCACTGCAGCGTCATCTTGCTGCCCTCGCTGGCGTCAAAAGCCGCCGCGCAGCGGCTGGTGGCCGTCATCTCCGGCGCGCTGCGGCGCCAAACGCCTTTGAGCGGCTCGGGCAGCTGCGAGAGCTTGTAACTCTCCTGAGCCCACAGCGCCGGCTGAACAAGTACGCAGGCCAGAGCGCCGAGCAGCCAGCGCCTGAGCGAGGATCGGGTTTTCTGGTCCATGGCCGACAGCTTAATGCAGGTCGATCAAGCCCCACTTGATTTGGCCCAAACTCTCGGGGCTTGCCCAGGCGCCTGGCCAGCGAACCAGGCGGCGGCGCAGGCGCTACCATCAAGGCCTGCCCAGCCCTTAGCCACCGAACCCCATGACCACTGAACTGAAAATCGACTTCGTCTCTGACGTTTCCTGCCCCTGGTGCGCCGTCGGCCTGGGCGCACTGCAGCAGGCGCTGGCACGGGTGCAGCCCGATATCAGCGCCAGAGTGCACTTCCTGCCCTTCGAACTGAACCCCCAGATGGGGCCGGGCGGCCAGGACCTGGGCGAGCACCTCACCGAAAAATATGGATCGACGCCCGAGCAGCAGGCCCAGATCCGCGAGAACATACGTCTGCGGGGAGTGGAAGTCGGCTTTGAATTCAACACCCAAGGCCGGGCCCGCATCTACAACACCTTTGACGCACACCGTCTGCTGATGTGGGCCGCGCTTGAACACCCCGAGCAACAAGCAGCATTAAAGCGGGCCCTGCTCGAGGCCTGCCACGGCGAGCGGGCCGCCATGGACCAGCCCGACACCCTGCTGGCGGCGGCCGAGCAAGCCGGGCTGGACCGCGCTGCTGCCGAGCAGGTTCTCAGCAGCGGCGCCTACGCCCAGGAGGTGCGCGACAGCCAGGCGCGTTACCACGCCGCCGGCATCCATTCCGTTCCGGCCGTCATCATCAACGACCGCCACCTGATCTCGGGCGGTCAGCCCAGCGCGGTTTTTGAGCGGGCGCTGCGGCAAATCGCCGAGGCCGGCTAATGGCCGTGGCCTGGACCGACGACCAACTGCGCCAAGCGGCTACCCAGCTGCGGCGTCAGCACCGCCAGGGCGAAGGCTTCGACGGCTTAAAGCAGCCGGCCCCATTGCCCGACGCCCACACCGCTTATGCCGTCCAGGCTGCTTTTGTGGAGCTCCAATGCGAGGCGCTGTCCACCGTCTGCGCAGGCTACAAGATCGCCCAGACCACAGCGGCCATGCAGACCATGGTTGGCTATGGCGACAGCATCAGCGGCCGCTTGCTGGGCGCGCAGGTGCAGCACGGCCCCTGCGCACTGCGCGCGCAAGACTACAGGCGCCTGGCGCTTGAATTCGAAATTGCCTTTGTCATGGCAGACGACCTGCCGACGGCCGGTGTGCCCTGGGACCGCCGCATTGCCGACCATGTGCTGCAGGCGCTGCCGGCAATGGAGGTGGTCGACGACCGCAGGGCCAACTACAGCACGCTGAGCCAGCACATCCTGACGCTGATTGCAGACAACGCCTGGAATGCCGGCCTGGTGCTGGGCGAGCCACTGGCGGGCATAGACCTACAGCGGCTTGATGAAATCACCGGCGTGGCCCTGATCGACGGGCAAGAGGTCGGCCGGGGCAGCGGCAGCGATGTGCTGGGACATCCCCTGGACGCTCTGGCCTGGCTGGCCAACCACCTTCAAGCGCGCGGCCAGGGCCTGCGCAAAGGCGACATCATCACCACCGGCAGCCTGGTCAAGACACAGTTCCCCAGCAGCCCCAGCGAGGTGAGCTGGCGCCTGAGCGGCGCACAGCCATTGCGGGTGTCGGTGGTTTAAGTTGGACAGGGCCGCAGGGGCCCCCAAGCTCAATCGAGCGTCAGCTTGATGCGCTGAGACACCTCGCGCCAGCGCGCTACATCGCGCTGGATCAGGCGGCCCATGTCCTGTGCGTTCATGTAGTCTGGCACCACACCCGCATTGCGCAGCCGGTTTTGGGTATCCGGGTCGGCGAGCACTTTCTGCAGGTCTTCGCTGATCTTCCTAACGATGGCCGCAGGCGTTTTGGCCGGTGCCATCAGCCCATACCAGATGTCGGTATCGAAATCGATGCCCAGCGACTCCTTGATGGTGGGCAAACCCGGCAAAGCATCCTGACGCTTGGCGGTGGTGACCGCCAGCGAACGCAGCTTGCCAGACTTGATGAAGGCATCAAAGGCCGACTGCGCGCCAAAAGACAGCTGCACCTCGTTGGCCAGCAGGGCCTGCACCGATGGCGCCGAGCCCTTGTAGGGGATGTGCGTCATCGACAGGCCCAACTGGTGGGCAAACTGCTCGGTCGACAGGTGCGGTGCTGACCCCGGTCCGGCGGTACCGTAGTTGAGCTTGCCCGGATTGGCCTTGGCATAGGCCAGCAATTCGCCCATGGTCTTGACTGGCAATTGCTCATTGACCACCACCACCATGGGCGAGATGGCGTAGCGACCCAGCGGTTCGAAATCGCGCTGCAGGTCCCAGCTCAGGTTGCGGTAAACGACGGTGTTGATGGTGTAGGAATTGACCGTCAGCAGCAGGGTGTAGCCGTCGGGGGCCGCTTTGGCGACGATGTCGGCGCCGATATTGCCGCCTGCGCCAGGCTTGTTGTCCACCACGACGCTCTGGCCCCAGAGCCCCGAGAGTTTTTGCGCAATGATGCGACCGGAAATATCGGAGCCGCCCGGGGCAAAGCCGACCACCAGACGCACCGACCGATCGGGATAGTTTTGCGCCTGCGCGCTCGGTGCGAGTACCGCCATTGCGACGAGACCGAGGGCCAGCAGTCTGCGGCTGGCGCGGTAAAGGGAGAGGGTCATGGGCAAATTCCAGTTGTTTCCGAGAAATCGAAATTAAATACACAATACCGAAACCTGAATATACCAAAAGCTTGTCATTCATGACAAGGTATGTCCTTCACCGCAGCGATGGGCTCATAAAAAAACCGCTGCAAGCGCCGGGCAGGAAGGGCCTGCCTGCGGGGCTGCAGCGGTCGCTGGGGCGAAACGGCCTTTGGGCCGCTTCGCACTCAGGCCGGAACCATCACGAAGTCATAGTCGAGGGTGAAGAAATCACGGTCCATCGCCTTGCCATCAGGAGCGGTGCCGGGCTGTTGATGCACAAAATCTGCAATCAGCGAGGGGCGCACGCCAAAGACAGCGTCGGCATCGAGGTTCTTGCTGTTGCGGTCAAAGATATGGGTCACCAAGGCGCGCTGGCCTTCAGCCTGGATGCGGAAGTGCAAATGCGCCGGCCGCCAGCTGCGGCCTGTGGTGTTGCTCAGCATGATGATGGCCGTGCCTTCCTGGGGCACGGGATAGTCCACCGGCATGACCGACCAGAAGCGGTACTGGCCATTGGCATCGGTGGTGAGCACTGCGCGCGCCCAGGGCCCGTTGGTCTCCAGATCTTGCTGCACGTCGTACAGACCCCGGTCGTCCGAATGCCAGACGTCAATCTTGGCGTTGGCCAGAGGCTTGCCGTCGACGTCGCGGACCGTGCCTTGCGCATACATGGGCGTGCCCTGCGCGCCGCCACTGATGTCGGCACCCAATGGAAATTCAGGCGCGTTTTCCAGCAGAAAAGGGCCCACCAGTGTCGGCTCGGTGGTGTGCTCTGGGCGCGGATAGTCTTGCGTGACGGTCAGCATGGACAGGCCCATGGCGTCGGAGAAGATGATGAACTCATTGCGCCCGGGCCCGCACCACTTGCCGGTTTCCTCGAGCAGGTTCATGGCATACAGCCACTCATTGGACGTGAGCTTGACCTCCTTGGCGAAGGAGTGCAAGTGGCGGATGAAGGACAGCATGATCTCGCGCAGGCGAGGATCCGGGGTGGCTTCATAGCGCTTGAGCACCTCCTGGGTGATCAGGTCGGTAGCGTCGTAGCGGCTCTTGAGACCGCTTTCGGTCGGTGCGTTCATGTCGATCTCTCCTGGTGGGATGTAATAAGTAAGAAAAGAGTACCAACAGAGCAAGGCCCCGCATGGCAACACCTGCCCAATGTAGCGGCTTTCAGACTGAGCGTACAGAGCAATAGCGCTGTACGGTCCATCGCCAGATGCGAAGCCCACGCAGACAACAGGACAGCAGGGCTACGGGATTGCCCTGATCAGCGCCAACGCCGGCGCCCGAATAATCGCCCCAACGCCACGCCGCTCCGGCTGGCGATACTCAGGAGACAAGCATGCAAAAGCGCCCCTTTCTCAAAGCACTGGGCTCATCGGTGGCCTTGGCCGCCCTGCCCACACTGACACGGGCCCAGGGCCAGCCCATCCGCGTGGGCAGCACCATGTCGATGACGGGCCCGCTGGCGGCCACCGCCATCATCCACAAGATCTCGACCGAGATCTTCATCGAAAACCTCAACAAGCGCGGTGGCCTGCTGGGCCGGCCCATCGAATGGCTGATGAAGGACGACCAGTCCAAGCCCGACCTGGCCCGTACCCAATACGAGCAGCTGGTCACGGTCGACAAGGTGGACCTGCTGATGGGCCCCTATGCCACCGCCAACTCCCTGGCCGCCATGGGCGTGGCCCAGCGTTACAGCAAGTTCATCATCACCAATTCCTTCGGTGTTCCCTCGCTGGCCAAGTACGAGATGCACTTTCCGGCCTATGCGATGGGCCACGAGCCGGGCACCACATCGCCCACCACCCTGCTCGACGCCTTCCAGGCCAATGGCCTGAAGCCGCAGACGGTGGCCCTGGTGACCAGCAAATTCCCCTCGGTGGCCTTCATGTCGGTCGGCGCGCGCGACGTATTTCGCAAGCGGGGCATGCGCGAATTGCTATGGCTGGAGTGGGAATTTGGCAACCGCGACTTCGGCTCGATCGCCGCACGCATCAAAGACGCCAACCCCGACTTCCTCTGGGTCGGCTCCATTGGCCCCGAGAGTATCCAGCTGCTCGAAGCCCTGTCCAAGATCGACTACCGGCCCAAGCTGCACTTTCACCTCTACCCCACGCCCGGCCCAATGTCGCAGTCGCCGCTGGGTGCCAACGCGCTGTCCTTCACCACCTTCGAGCAGCACGCGCCCTTTACCAGCAACCCGACTTATGCCGATGTCTTCAAGACCTTCAACGACCGCGCCGCCAAAGCCAACCTGCCCGATACCGCTTTCGAGCTGCAGGCGGCCAATGCCTATGCCGGCTGGCAGGTGCTCGAAGCTGGCGTCAAAGGCACCAACAGCCTAGACGACAAGCGCATCGCAGAATGGCTGCGCAAAAACCGGGTCGACACCATCGTCGGACGCCTGCGCTTTGACGGCCCCAACAACTATGGCGACGATATGAACAGGGTCAAACAGATCCAAAACGGCAAGTGGATCGTGGTCCATCCCAAGGAGTCCGCTTTCCCCGGCGCCAAGCTGCAAGGCTAAGCACAAACTGCGGCACCCAAGCCGGCAAGGTCCTAAGGCCTTGCCGGCTTTTTCTTTTCAGGCGCAGAACCCTCAGCCTTTGTCGGTCGGCGCTCCATCCGTTCGCACCCGAAATTCGAACACATCGGAGCGGTTGTAGTGGCCGGCAAAATCCATGGCCACCTTGCGCAGCACGATCTCATTGAGATCGACAGACGCATAGACGATGCCCTCGCCGGCCAGGGGTGCGGTCAAGACCTGCCCCGACGGGCCGATCACCGAAGCATGGCCCTGACCCTTGAGCGCCGCCATAAAGCCCCGCTCTGCCTCGCCAGCCTGGTAGACCTCGATCGCCTCCTGCGTGAGCACCCCGGTTGAATTGACCACAAAGCAGCCCATGCTGACCGCCAGCCCACGCGTGATGGTCGGGATCACATCAGCCAGGCTGACGGTGGGCGAAACAAAGGCCGGCCAGGAAGCCACATGCACCAAGGGGTATTGCGAGAGCAGCGCGTAGGCCGCCAGCGGGTTGCCGTTCTCGCCGCAGACCAAGCCGCTGATACGACCGAAGGGGGTCTCAAAGGTGCTCAAGGTATCGCCGTGACCGCCGGTATGTACCAGCTTCTCGGCCAGGGTCGGCATGAGTTTGCGGTGCTTGCCCAGCAGCTGACCGTCTGGCCCAATAAAGAGCTGGGTGTTAAACAGGGTGCCGGTGGTGCCCGCCCGCTTTTCGCACACCCCCACCACCGCGGTGATGCCCGCATCGCTGCAGGCCTGGGCCAGTGCATCGGTATCGGCGCTAGGGATGACCACCGCGTTTTGAAACAACTGGCGCGATAGGCCCAAGCTGATCTTGTCGGTGGCCGGCCGCACAGTAAACCAGCAGGGATGGGCCGGTATGAAGCCTTCCGGAAAGGCAATCAGGTCGGCCCCCTTGGCGCCCGCCTCGGCAATCAAGGCACAGGCTTTGGCCACCGTGGCCGTCCGATCCAAATGGACCGAGGAGGCCTGCACGGCGGCCAGGGTGATCTGCGGCAGGATATCGCTCATGAATGACTTCCTTGTCAAAGGGGTGGGCCTATAGCAGGCTTGCCAGCTGCTGACGATACATGAAGCCAAGGGCGCTGCGCTGGATCGCACGGGCCCATAGGCAATCGTTCCGGGGGGCCGGCGCATGAGTCCTCTGCGCAGCGGGCGGAGCCCTTGAAAGACCAGAGGGCGTGCGGGTGGGCGCTGCGCGGCGAGGTTAAGGAGGAGCCGAGGCGGGGAACCGAGCGGCGCAGTGCCCACCCGTGAGCACTGCTTCGATGCGCTCTGAACATTGCTGCGCTTGTCCATAGGCCGCCACATTGGCCCTGCCCAGAGCTATTCGTACAAGGACTAGGGAAGCGTCCGCCGCATCGGGCCTGGCTCCGCGGCTGTCCCCCGCCTCGGCTCCTCCTTGATGCCGCTGCGCCAGGCCCGACGCACCGGCCGTGGGTTAACGCTGCGAAGGCTGCAGACTGCGACCAAACCCGGGCGGCTGAATTTTCTAAGCGAAGGGCGCGGCGTTGGTACCACCCGAGGGCGTGCGGGTGGGCGCTGCGAAGCGAGGTTAAGGAGGAGCCGAGGCGCTAGCCGAGGCGGGGGACACGAGCGGCGCAGTGCCCACCCGTGAGCACTGCTTCGATGCGCTCTGAACATTGCTGCGCCTGATCAGGCGCCGCATCGCGCCGAGGGCGGCGCTCCCACAAGGACAGCGGCATCGCCACGAGGGCACAGTTCCCACGAAGACAGCCGCATCGCGCCGAGGGCGGCGCTCCCACAAATGCAGCGGAATCGCCACGAAGGCACAGTTCCCACAAAGACAGCCGCATCGCCGCGAGGACGCGGCATTTGTGAGCACGTCCCCTCTACGGCTCCTCCTGCCCCAACAAACCCAGTACATGCTCAGCAAAGGCATGGGCAATCACCGGCAGTTGACGCTTGGCCAGGCGGGCCATCAGGATGTGGCCGAGCGGGAATCCTCTGTCCTCAATTTCGCGGGTGAGCAGCTGCCCGCCGTCGGTGACTGCGCCGCTTTCAAACTGAAAAGTCACCGCCTCCTGGTGATACAGGCAGCCGCGCAGCAGCTCAAAGCTGTTGCTCTCCACCATGGGTTTGAGGTCGATGGAGCGGCGCAGCAAAAAACGCTCGAGCATCTGCCGACCGGCGGTATCGCGGTTGGGCAGGGCCAGCGGATAGGCAGCGCAGTCGGCCAGACGAATGGCCGGGCCCTGCTGCGCCAGCGGGTGGTCTTTGTGCATCACTGCTAAAAGCTTCTGGTCATGAAACACGATGGGGTGCAGATCAGGCTCAGAGTCGAGGTTGAAGACCAAAATCAAATCCGTCTCCATCGCCCGCAAGGCGCTCAGGGCCTGCACATGGTCGCCCACCTGCACCCGAAACTCGACCAGCGGATGCTGCCTGCGAAACGATGAGATGGCCTGCGGCACGAAGCTCGGCGCCAGACCCTGGCTGCAGATCAACTTGACGGTGCCGCGGCGCAGGCCCTTGAGCTCCTCAATGTTCGAGCGCACCTGCTCGAGCTCGGCTTGGCGGGTGCGCACATAGGTGATGAACATCTCGCCAGCGGCGGTCAGCCGCATGCCGCGCGGCAGCCGCTCGAACAAGGGCGCATCGAGCTCCTGCTCGATGTCCTGTAAGCGCCGGTTGACCGCCGAAGGCGCCACGTGCAGGCGCTCGGCCGCGGCCCGGATCGAGCCCGAACGGGCGATCTCGTCGATGTAGCGCAGAAATCTCAAATGGTTCATAAAAGCCGACCCATGCAGGATTGATGCCAAAAAAGCAACGCAACACCCGTTATTCGGCATCTTCAGACAACGCACTCTGGCATCAGGGCTGCTTAAGTGCATGCCATGAAAGCCCCCAAAGCCTCCCAGCGCACCAAAGCCAGGCAGAACACGCCCGCAAACGCGCGGACTGCACCAACCAGGGGCATCAAGGGCGCTGATGCAGGCTGGCAAGCCAAAGCTGAGGGAGTCAGCCTGCTGCGTCCGACCCGCAAACCCAAGCCGGTGTGGCTGCAGGCGCGCCCGCAAAAGCTGGAGATCGACCTGCAGCGCAGCGCGTTGGTGGTGGTGGATATGCAAAACGATTTTTGCCACAGCGAAGGCTGGTTCGGCCAAAAAGGCGTGAGCATGCGCGCCACCCGCAAGCCCATCCCCATGCTGCAAAAGCTGCTGCCGCTGTGGCGCGCCGCCGGCGGTCGGGTGGTCTGGCTGAACTGGGGTGTGCGCCCCGACCGGCTCAACCTGCCAGACGGTGTGCTGTTCAAGGCCAAGGTGGACGCCCAGGGCCAACTCAGCGGCGTCGGCTATGCCGAATCTTCGCCGCTGGATCGAGGCCCCAGCCTGGTGCCCGGCCACTGGGGCGCGCAGGTGGTCGACGAGCTGCCGGTGGCCGCCACCGACATCACCGTGTTCAAGCACCGCCTGAGCGGCTTTTACGACAACGAGCTCGACAGCCTGTTGCGCCAGCAAGGCATCCAGACCTTGCTGTTTGCCGGCATCAACACCGACCGCTGCGTCTTCTCCAGCCTGCAAGACGCCGGCTTTCTGGGCTACGACTGCGTCTTGTTAGATGACGCCTGCGCTACCCCCTCCCCGGCTTATGTCAGCCGGGCCATCTTGTTTCTGGTCGAAAAGCTGCACGGCTTTGTCGCCAGCGCCCAGGCCCTCACCGTTTCATTGACCCCCCAAGGAGCTCGCTCATGACTGCTGCAAACCCTGTGTTTTCCCTGCGCCGACTCGTCAGCCTGTGCAGCGCCGGCGCCCTGCTGAGCCTGGCCTGCGCCAGCGCCTCGGCACAAGCGCCGACCAAGATCAAGTTCACCCTGGACTGGAAGATTCAGGGCGTGCACGCCTGGTTCTACTGGGCCAAGGACAAGGGCCTGTTCAAGGCCGAGGGCCTGGATGTAGAAATCGACCAAGGCAACGGTTCGGCCGCAGCCGTCACACGCGTGATGTCAGGCACTTACCAGGCCGGCATAGGCGACATGAACGCCATCATCCAGAACGCCTCGCTCAAGCCAGGCGAGGCGCCGGTGATGGTTTATATGGTTTACAACCGCGCACCGTTTGCACTGATCACCAAGGCCGGCAGCGACATCAAAACACTCAAGGACCTCGAAGGCAAGACCCTGGGCTCGCCCGCCGGCAGTGCGGCCTTGGCCATCTTCCCGGCCCTGGCCAAGAAAAACGGCCTAGACGAAAAGAAGATCAACTGGATCAATATGGCGCCCAACCTGCAAGAGCAGATGATGCTGCAGGGCCAGGTCGCCGCCTCGGCGGTGTTCTCTGCCACCAGCTACATGAACCTGGTGTCGCAAAACGTCGACCCCGACAAGGACATCCGCTGGATCTTCTACAACGACCACGGCCTGGACCTCTACAGCAACGGTGTGCTGGTCTCGAGCAAGCTGCTCAAAGAAAACCCAAAGGCCGTCAGCAGCCTGGTCAAGGCGATCAACACCGCCTTCAAAGAGTGCGTGGCCCGCGTCGACGCCTGCATCGACAACCTGGCGGTCAACGAGCCTTTGATCAACAAGGACATCGAAAAGCGCCGGCTGAACTATGTGCTCAAGAGCTCGGTGCTGACCCCTGAGGCGGCCGAGTTGGGCCTGGGCGATATCAAGGACGCGCGCATGAGCAATGCCATTGCGCAGATCGCGCAAAGCTACGGCCTGCAGCGCCTGCCTGCGGTCAGTGAGGTGTTCAGCCGCGCGGCCCTGCCGCCGAAGGCCGATCGCATGATCAAGATGGCTGGCAACTGAGCTGCGCATGAGCGCGACCGAGCCCACCATGACCGAGCCCTGGTTCATCTGCAACGCCCGCCTGCCTGGCCGCGCCGGCTTGTGGCGCATCGGCATCGCCGGTGCGCACATTGCCAGCGTGCAGCCCCAGGACGACGCCGGCGCGCGCGACCTGGGCCCGGCCTGGGACGCGGCCGGCCGCCTGGTCTCGCCCGGCTTTGTCGACCCCCACCTGCACCTGGACAAATGCCTGACCAGCCGCCGCAGCCCGGGCACCGCCCGCAATCTGGATGAGGCCATCCGGGCGGTGCGCGCGATCAAGGCAGGCTTTACCGTGGCCGATGTGGCCGAGCGCGGCCGGCGCGCCCTGCGCATGGGCGTGCAGCACGGCACGGTCTGGGCGCGCAGCAACTGCGAGGTCGACCGCTCGGCCGGCTTTCGCGCCTTGGAAGGTTTGCAGCAGGCCAGCCGCGAGATGGCCGCGCAAGTCGAGCTGCAGCTGATCGCCTTCCCGCAGGAGGGCTGGTTCGACACCCCAGGCACCCTCGAAGACGGCGCCGGCGAGTTTGTGGCCCAGTCGCTCAGCCGGGGCGTCAAGGTGATCGGCGGCAATGTCAATGGCGCGCTCTGGCCGTCCAAGCCGCAGGACCAGGTCGATGCCACTTTTGCCCTGGCGCTGATCCATGACTGCGACATCGACTACCACCTGGACAACGCAGACGTCCCCCATGCCTTCACCCTGCCCTATGTGGCCGACAAGGTCATCGCCCAGGGCTGGCAAGGCCGGGTGGCGGTCTCGCACATTGCCTCGCTGGCCCAGGTCAGCGACGCACAAGCGGCGCAAACCATAGAGCGGGTGCGCGAGGCCGACATCAGCGTCTGCGTGCTGCCCACCCGCATCCGCCTGACGCGGGTGATGGAGCTGATGGAAGCTGGCGTGAATGTGGCCTGCGGCACCGACAACCTGCGCGACCCCTTCGTGCGCTTTGGCGACGCCGACCCGCTCAAAGCCTTGCTGCTGCTGGCCCAACTGAGCTTCAGCCTGAGCGACGCCGCGCTGGAGCGCCTGTGGGCCACCGCCACCACCAACGCCGCGCGCATGCTGCGCCTGCAGAACTACGGCCTGGCCCCAGGCTGCGCCGCCGACCTGATGGTGATTGACGCGCACAGCGCCGCACAAGCCATCCTTGAGCAGTCACCGCGCCTGGCCGTTTTCAAAGCTGGCGTGCAGGTGGCCGGCCCGCTCGCCCTTCACTGATTTTCCTCAACCCACCTTGGAGACCCCACCATGAAACGCACCTTCTGGACCCTGTGCCTGTCGGCCCTGCTGCTGCCCTCGGCAGCGCTGGCCCAAACCAAGATCAAGTTCGTCCTGAACTGGAAATACCAGGGCCCGCAGGCCTGGTTCTTTGTGGCCCAGGACAAGGGCTACTTCAAGGCCGAGGGCCTGGACGTGGAAATCGACCAAGGCGAAGGCTCGGCCGCCCCGGTGGGCAAGGTCGCCACCGGCGCCTACACCGCCGGCTTTGGCGACATCAATGCGCTGATCGATCTGGCGGCCAAGCGCGGCAACGAGGCGCCCATTGCCGTGTCCATGCTCTACAACACCCCGCCGTTTACCATCGTGGTCAAGGCCGACAGCCCCATCCGCACGCCCAAGGACCTGGAAGGCAAGACCATAGGCGGCCCCGGCAACGACGGCGCGCTCAAGCTTTTTCCGGCCTTTGCCAAGGCCGCAAAGATCGACGCCGCCAAAGTCAACGTGACGAACATGGCGCCCAATCTGCGCGAGCAAATGCTCATGCGCGGCCAGGTGGATGCAGCCTTTGGCTTCATCAACACCATCTGGTTCAGCGCCAAACTCACCGGCGTCGACCCCGACAAGCAGCTGCGCTTTATCAAGTACGTGGACCACGGCATGGACCTGTACTCCAACACCATCATGTTCTCGCGCAACTTTGCCCGCGAGAACCCGGCTGCTGTGCGCGGCTTTCTCAAGGCACTCAACAAGGCCCTCAACGAGGTGGTGGCCAACCCCGAAATGGGCATGGACGCGGTCATGAAACGCGAGCCGCTGCTCAACCGCGCGGTGGAAAAGGAACGCTTGATGGCCACCATCGCACAAGAAATGAGTCATCCGGAAATCGCCCGCATCGGCCTGGGCGATGTGGACGACAACCGCCTCAAACGCGCCATTGGCATCGTGGTCGAGTCGGCCCAACTGCCCCGCACGCCAGGCAACAACGAAATCTTTGACCGCAGCTTCCTGCCAGCCCGCGCCGAGCGCGCCTCCAAGCTCTAAAAGCTCCGAACACAGCCCCACCATGAAGCTCGAACTCCAAGACAAAGTCGTCATCATTACCGGTCCGGCCAAGGGCATGGGCCAAGCCATCAGCCTGGCCTTTGCCGAACAAGGCGCCAAGCTGGTGCTCACCGGCCGCGACACCGCAGCCATTGAGGAAGTGGCCACCAAAACCCGCGCCATGGGCATCGCGACCCAAGTTGTGCGCTGCGACTTGACCGACCCGGCCCAGACCGAGGCCATGGGCCAGGCGGCGCTGGCCGCCTACGGCCGCATCGACATCCTCGTCAACGTGGCCGGCGGCTCAGGGCCGATCGGCAAAACCGGCTGGGAGACCAGCCATGCCGAATTCCAGGAGATCGTCGAACTCAATATGACCGGCTGCTTCAACACCATGCATGCGGTGCTGCCGTCCATGATTGCGCAGCGCTACGGCAAGGTGGTCAATGTGGGCGGTACTTTCGGGATGCGCGGTCGCGCCGGGCGCATGGCGTATTCGGCCTCCAAATGGGGCTTGCGCGGCATCACCAAGAGCTTTGCGCTGGAGGCAGGGCCACACAACATCAACATCAACTGCGTCGCTCCCGGCATGGTCGACGGCCCGCGCTTTCGCGAGAAGGTCTGCGCCAACATGGCCGAAAAGCTGGGCATCAGCCTGGAAGAAGCCATGACCCGCCACGCGGCCGACTACGCACTGCGCCGGGTCTCCACCGACACCGATGTCGCCAATGCCTGTCTGTTTCTGGCCAGCGATGTCTCGCGCCAGATCACCGGCGTTGACCTGCCGGTCGACGGCGGCTGGGCCATGCTCTGAAAGAAAAAACACATGTCATACGCCCCTAAAGAAGTCGATCTGGTCATACGCGGCGCCCAGGTGGTCTCGCCCGAGCAGATCATCCCGGCCAGCGTCGCCATTGCCGGCGAGCGCATCGTGGCCGTCGGCCATGACGACTGCATGCCGCCCGCACGCCAGGAGATGCGCGCCGATGGCCTGTATCTGCTGCCTGGCGCCATCGACAGCCATGTGCACTTTCGCGACCCCGGCTACCCGCACAAGGAAACCTGGAAGACCGGCTCAGCGGCTGCGGCCTGCGGCGGCGTGACCACCGTCTTCGAGATGCCCAACACCAACCCGCCCACCGGCACCCTCGAAGCCCTGGCGCTCAAGCTCAAGGCGGCCGAGTCCTCCTATGTGGACTATGGCATCCACGGCCTACTGGGTGACGACAGCATCGCCAACCTCGAGCAATTGCTTGAAGGCGGTGTGAGCAGCTTCAAGGCCTTTGTCGGCAACACCTTCGGCAACCTGCCCGCGCCCAGCGACGGCGCCCTGCTCGAAGGCTTTGAGATCCTGGCGCCCTTGGGCATACGCACCGTGGTGCATGCGGAGAACTCGTCCATCATGGCGCGCCGCCAGGGCCAATTGCAGGCCGCTGGCCGCATCGATCCACTGGCCCACCTGGACGCCCGGCCGGCGGTGGCCGAAATCGAGGCCATAGGCCGGGTGCTGACTCTGGCCGAGTGGACGGGGGCTCGGGTGCACATTGCCCACCACAGCGCCGCCGACTCGCTGTTTTTGCTGCGCCAGGCCAAGGCCCGCGGGGTCGACGTCACCGCCGAAACCTGCCCCCAGTACATGTTGCTCAACACCGAGCACATGCGCAAGCTCGCCGGCGTGATGCGGGTCAACCCACCGATTCGCGAGCCGCGCCACAACCAGCCCCTGTGGGACGCGCTGGTCGAAGGCGTGCTCGACATGATCGCCACCGACCACGCGCCGCACACGCCCGAGGAAAAGACGCGCGAGAGCATCTGGGAGTGCGACTGCGGC
>Ga0164292_10001611_pt1 | contig 18307 bp, 11 predicted proteins | sample GEODES117metaG_FD_111486 | JGI IMG/M metagenome (GOLD analysis project Ga0164292, IMG submission 111486) | Eutrophic lake water microbial communities from Lake Mendota, Wisconsin, USA - GEODES117 metaG | ecosystem: Environmental > Aquatic > Freshwater > Lake | place: USA: Lake Mendota...
CGTATCCGAGGGCTGTTCTCAAGAGACGAGTTCACCAAGGCGATTAAAGGCCAGTTCACCGCTTCAGCTCAGTCACCCGCTGACTCGTGGAATTCTCACACGAGCAGTGAACGGCTGAAATTTTTTGGACCAGCGTTCGCAACAAAGTTTGCTTACTTTGCGGCGTTGCGGCAGGGAGCAGAATTTCCAATCCCGCTGATTGCTGACGCAAACACTTCAAAGGCTGTCAACAAACACTTCGGTATTTCTGAATCTGCCAAAGTAAAGGTCGGCTATTTGCAATATGTCGACAAGGCGTGCGAGATTGCAGCTGAGATTGGCAGCAACACCCGGCCTGACGATGTTGAACGGGCTCTCTTCGAGATTGGAAAAAAGCTTTAACAGAGTGCGTCATTTCTGCACAGCTCTGATTTCAAAGTCGTAAGCGTGTTCTCTATTACCGTTCGCTTTTGAGCCATTCGGCGAGTTGTTGAAGAAAGGTTGCTTCTGTTCCGCCGAAGCTGTTCTGGATATTTGTTGACCATCCGAGGAACTTGACTCCCTGCAGTGAACCTATCCGAAGCGTGCATGGCGTGTCGTTTTTGCTGAATGTCAGTCGCCCGACATCTTCAAACTTTATGAATTTGGTTCTCTTCAGTTCATTCCAGACGGATGTGCCGTTAACAACTACATGCGAGATCTTCTCATTCAAAAGTTGGTTTTGCAGATGTTCGGTGCCGTCTTGCAGAAGAACATTCTGTGTTTGCTTATCAAGTGATGACCACTTGGGTTTTGTCGCCCATTGCACAAGGTCGAGGTGGCATGCGAATCCGTCACGATAGGAAACTCCAAGTCCTGGCTGAAGCACCTTTTCAAGGTGGCCAAACCACGCCATGTAGGGATTTCGGTGGAAATAGTTGCTGCATCCATCGAGTAATTCCTGTATCTGCTCATCGCTGAAGTTTCCTGTCGTGGCAGTACCGATGGAGAAAGTAGTGGGGAGACGTTGTTCATCACGCACGAGTAACCGACCATGAGTATCGAGAAACTCTCGATCACTGGGGTTGATACCAAGCGTTGCTACTCGGGCCTTTCGGAAATCTCCAAAAGAGACAACTGGGGTCGAGTTCTGCACCACATTGCAATCTTTAGGAACTGACCGGCGAATCATGTTGGTGATGTAGTCAGGCAAGGTGCTCACGTTGTCTGCTTTCGATTTAGAAGAGGAGAGTCGAAATCATTTGATGTTGGACCAGAAAGCCTGGTGACGATGCAGGCCTTGACCAGTCGTGTCGGGTCTTCCCAGGGGCTGATCAGCGGTTGGGATGTAACCACCAAGTGTTTCTGTGATGTGGTCACGCGAAACAAGAATCAATCCACTCTGATGGCGACTTGCCATTACACAGAGGCGGCCAGTTTCGAGATCGAATCCGCTCGGCGTCAATGTGCTGGACAGAGGATGAACCGCAATCATGACTTTTCTCTCAAGCCCTTGCCAACGCTCTGTGGTGTCAACCTTGATTGAATTTCTCAAACCTGACGGCAGACGGTAGAAGATTCGCGAGTTCATCGCGCGGTGCGTGGCTACAACGCCGATGTCGGCTGGTTGCAACAATTTTGGTTTGCCCTTGGTCGCAGCGCTGTCGCTATACGTAGCACCACCTTCTAAAAGCTGCTCAATCAGCTTTGCAATTGACGTCGCCATTTCGTCATCAATCTCCACCGGAGGGCCAGAGTCGTCGGTGGGGAGCAGCAATGTTGAGACAGTTGATTCAGCGAGACTGCTGATGGCGCGTCCAATGGGAGTCTTATCTCCATTCACGCGTACGAATCTCTCGCCAGGTTCTGCGAACGCACCAAAGTCAAAGTCATAGAAATTCTTGACAAGTTCAACGGTGTCTGCCGGTAGACGGCGAGAACCAGGAAGTGCATGAGGCTGCACCGCGTATTGACCCGTCAGAAATTGTTCAGGGGCTGGGCGGTGGGGCGCGGCTTGCGAAGTCTCCCAACGATTGGTCTCGATGGACACCACAGGCGGGATTTGCCCAGGGTCACCGATAAGAACAATGCGCGGTGCAAGGTCGCGTAGAAGCATGAGGTCTGCCCACGCAATTTGCCACGCTTCGTCAACGAGTAGATAGTCGAATTCTGGGTTGCCCGACAACGCCCACTTCGAAGTGTTGGCCACTACAACGGACGGACCCGCAGGTAAGTCACTTCCCTTTGCTACGACCGGCACCTCAGTGATGACATCTTTTGCCGACTGACTTACGTATCGGACAACCTTGATGTCGGGATGTTCAGATGCACATCGTTTACAAATGTCGTCCGCCTGAGCGTTAGTGAAACACGCCACTGCCACTCGGTGTTTTTTATTGAGTTGCTTGAGAATCTGCAATAAAAGATATGTCTTGCCTGCTCCAGGCGGTGCCTTCACAATGGTGAGGCCTTGGTCTCCCATTTGTGAGATTTCAAGTTCGATGTCCTTGCTGACCTGAGTTGCACGGAGTTGAAGTTCGTGGCTCATTCGTCATCTCCTGCAGTTACGGGACGTTGAGAAATGCGATCAATCAGCCAATCAGCTGGGGACGATTCAAACGATCGCGCCTTCAGAGCTTTCTTTTCAGTCATGTCCGCGAAAGAGGTTCCGATGATTGTGACTGCAAGGCCAAGCCACGATGGATCCGCTCCCGCCATTCGATGAGGCCATTCAGCATCAGAGACTGATTTTTTTAGATTTGTTATCTCAATTGTGATTGCAAGAGAACCATCTGCATGAGGCTCAATGTCACGAATCACTGCTTGCCGTTTTGGTGCTCCAACAATGCAGACCTTGTCCCACACGCGAAAGGAAAGTGCTCCAGGGGTGTGGTCGAGAATTGTCCAGACTGGAACGGTTGAGCGTGTGGTGCCTTCATCGGAAACAGATGTAACAATGCCTCGGAAGGCAGAACCTGCATTGATCGCTTCTGCTTCCAGTTCGCGGTCAAAGTGAATCAGCGCATTGCGTTCGCGGTCTTGTGCTGCTGAGTGGCGGTAAAAACGGCCAGCAGCATTACGTGCATTCCAGTCCGTTTCGGGACTAATAGCAAAGGGCTCTTTCCCTTCATCAATTGCACGTTCTTCTGGTCGCAGATAGTCCCAGTAGAGCTGACTCGCTGTTGCGTGCACTAGCTCATCCAGGCCGCCGTTGTAATCGCGTTCGTCATTTTCAAGGACAGCGATTGCCTGCGCAACGAGCTCAAGACGTCGTACTAGTTCAGGCTTAAGAACTTCGTGAATGTTCTTCTCGATCTTCTTGTCGCCTCGTCCATAGCCTTCACGTGAGTTGTTGTATTTTTCGACGAGAGCGCTTAGCGGCTTTCGTTCCATTTCTGGATCGAGTGAGGTGCCGATAGGAAGTTGTTCTGCTTCCTTGGCGGCTGCAAGTCCGCGGTCCCGATTCGTTCTGTTTTCTAGCCAAGACAGAAGCAACCCGATGTGCCCTTGACGTGCGTCTTCGCAAGGAAAGTCATAAGCGGAACGAAGTGCGGCCGAAGATTCGATGATCAATTGCTGACCAGGACGGCGAGACTCAAGGAAGAGGTGAAGGCTGGTTCGCCCCAGCATTCGGAGAGATATGTCAGCCTCGGTGTCGCCTTTACGTCGAATGTACGCATACGCAAGAAAATGGAGCATGTCGATGTGGCTGGAGTTCGGCACCCATACCTGCGGTAATTCACCTTGTGCAACGCGGTGGTCTTTTCCAGGTTGAACCACCGTGTCGTAATAGGGATGTCCGAGATGTGCAGCTAAATCCTCCGAAAGTTCGAGCAACATTTCGTCAACAAAGTCACGCATACGCGGTTCAGCACATGTGCGAACTTTGATGGCTCCATTGCCGGACTTCCAGGCAACGCCCCAGGGGCGCGACTCTCCACCCATTCGGATGAAAGCCAGGAGGAATCGATTCTTTGGATCTGAGATACCAACTTGAACAGTGGTTCCTTTGGCGACGGGGCCGCCAACACTCCATGCCCGCAAACGGCGTACCAGGGCGCGATTGTTTACTCCCATCCTGGTTCCTCCGCTGCGCGTAGTCGTTCCATCATTTCTGCCTCACGCGAGTCAGTAGGTGGGTTCCCTTCCAACAATTCAATGGCGCGTTTCAGATTGATATTGCCAAGGAACTCCACCATCGCATCACCGAGAACTGCTGGGTTCTGATTCTTTTGGGCGATTGCCTGACAATGAGGAACAAGGTCGCAGAAATCAAAACAGGCTTCGGAATAATGAGTTTCGGCATGCAGAATCGCATCCATCGCATCCTTGTTGTTGCCCTTGAGCTGCAGTGCGAGTTTCTCGAGTCGATCAAAGCCACGTTCAGCACGATCGGCTTGATAGCGAAGGTGTTCACCGGTCCGTACTTTGGGAAAGTCGGATCCAGGTTGCGTGAGGATCAGGAAACCTTTGTCATGCAATAGAGGAGCATCTTCAAGAAGTACATCTCGTGCAATCACCTCTAGTGCGTGAAGGTACAAGCCAAGCTGAGCGCGCGCTTGCGCCAACTGGCCTCGGTTCGTTTCTCCACCTCGGTCGGGATATGTCTTCACCTCACCAACTGAAAGCTGAGCTCGAATGCCCGAATCTGTCTGAACAGCCGAAACGGTCACGACGTCAATGATGAGTAGTGCCTCGGGCAACATGACTCCTCGAGGAATGCGCACTGTCAGCGCAGCAACAACAGCAGGAAGTTGAAAAACATCTGCATCCCGAGCTTGTCCGCATTGAACGAGGAACTCGAGAGATTCCTCAATTGCTTGATCTAGATCGGTTAGTGACCGATTTGTTCCACCGTTTCCTTTGGTGCGTAGGTCAAGAAATCCTGATTGACCTTCGTCGATGAGGCCAACTTTCTTCAGTTCGGGAAGAAGACGTTCTGCGCCGTTAGCCAGAATTGCGCGTTCAAACTGTTCTCCACGGCCCAATGCAAAAGGGCTTGCACCGAATGAAGGCTTGATTCCGATATGGGTGGCAACATCTGCCATACGTACATTCTGAACGGCGGAAATCGTATTGGCCTCACATTGAGGGTTCGATGCCCACTGTTCAAATCGACGACGGGTATCGCGATTATTCGGCTTGCTCTCCGTTGCCAAATGAAACCTCCATGACTTCCTAAATCAGGGTAGACGACTTAGACCAAAACACTCGAGGGGAGCCCGTAATATCTCACGCTGGCTGGTCGAGGCATTTCACTGAATATCCCAAAGGTTCCGAGTCAGGGTTTTGTCGTTCTCGATACGGAGACGACGGGACTACATGATCCGGCTCGCGTCATTGAATTGGCACTCATCTTTATGTCGCCGGCGGGGGAGATTGAGGCCTCGTGGACCACATTGCTGCAAGGAGACGGTCACGCCGGCGGCCCAAAGCTAGAACGAATTCACGGAATCAGAAATGCAGATCTTGCGGCTGCGCCTACTTTCGACCGTATTGCTCCAGCTTTTGAAGATGCCGTGCGCGGAAGACTCATCTTTGGACACAACGCAAAGTTTGACCGTGCTCGGATGAATTTCGAGTTGGGACTTGCCCGTCGGAGACTGCTGCCTGAGTTGCCATGCACGATGTATTTGGGCAAACAACTAGGACATGGTCAGCTGAAGCTAGATGACGCCATTGATCAATTTGGTATCTACCGAGCCAATGCTCACTGTGCGTATGACGATGCATTGGCGACAGCTGAACTCTTGCGGTACTACATGACTTCTAATCGTCGTGGAGTCGACGCATATCTCCGTGGCAAGGGTTTTCGCTAAAACTTATGTGTCACGCACAAATCGCACTCAAGATCGTTTTTTGCTTGCGGAATGTGCGCAAATGGAACGAACATCGCAGCGCGAACACTTTGACTTCTCTGGTGAAGGGTCGAATTCTCGTCTCTTGATCCTTCCAGCAGCTTCAATCACTACGGCTTCAGCTTCAATGACGGCCTTATCCTTGATGTCAACTGGAATACGATCAGATGCCACCATGTCATGAACGAAGGCATTCTCGACCGTCAGACCTTCTCGTCGACCAGCACTCGCATAAATCTGCAATTGAATGTCGTGCTCGGATTCTTCACTGGTTCGAGACTTGTAGTCAATCAATGTCAACGAGGCTGCCCCCTCTGAGCCGTTATCAATGATCACATCGGCACGACCGCTAACGGTGACGCCATCCAAATGAAGTTCAAATGGATATTCCGTCTGCCACACGCGGTGAAGATCTGCGCCGTATTCAGTGATGTACTTTGACACAAGTTTGCGCGCAGATTCTTTTAATTCACGGTGCGCCACTTTATTGGCGTTTGGTAAGAAGAATTCTCTATCGAGAATTTCTCCTAGAAACTTTGCGTCAGGGACTGATCCAGTTGATTGTGTGAAGTTGGCAACCACTCGCATGACGTGGTGAATTGATTTTCCATATCCAATTGCTGGTTCTAGCTGTGGCTTGAACCCAAGGCGCTGCCGTAAGCGGTATGCAAGCCCACATTCCATGAATGACGCGAGGTCGCTGTATGAAATAAGAAGTTCTGCGTCTTCTGGTGAAGCGCCGCGAAGGACCGGTGTCTTTATCTCTGCCGGTGTCACGAAGAACTTTCCAACAGAAGGAAAGTAGGGGCTTTCTGCAACCTTTGAAGTTGTTACTTTGTTGTGCCTTGAAACGGATAGCCAGTCACGTGCGCGAGTCATGGCGACGTAGAAAAGCCGACGTTCATCATCGTTCCCACCCTCATAGCGCGGGGCGTCAAACATTTCGCGTGGAACTAACCAATCCTCTAACCGGCCACTCTTCGAAGAAGGAAAGCGATTCTTGGTTAATGATGGGATAAACACAGCAGGCCACTCAAGACCCTTTGAAGAGTGAACAGTTGTGAGGTCGACAGCATCAATTAATAGGTCGCCTTCGCCCTCGAAACCATCAAACTCACCAGTCGCATAATTAAGAATAAATGTCGCAAGGTTTCGGTAGTACCACTCGCCGCGGTCTTGTCCACCAACTTGTTCTCCCTCATTGGAATCATCGGGGCGAGCACGCTTGTACACGGCTTCGAAATCGATAAAGAGATTTGTAATTCGTGCAAGTGTTCCGAGTCGATTGACAATGATTGGGTCATTGATGTCCCATTCGCGAACATTCAAGATGTCGAGCAGTTGATAGAACTCCCCGATGAGATTGGCAACTCGGTCGGTGGCAGGAACGAGAGCCTTTAATTCACCTAGCCAAGTTTCAACATCGAGAGTTTGCCGTTTGCTCAGGCCGAAGGTGGAAACAAATTCCGCCACCAATGCGTCTGTGGCCACCGCAGAGGACGGCCCGCGTTGGTCCCGCCAGTCGTAACCGACTAGCCAACACATCATTCGCCCAAGACAACGTGCTTCCGGCTGCTCGAAAAGTCCGGAGCGGCCACCTGGTTGAACGGGAATTCCAAGTGCCGTGAGCTCTTCAAGGATCCTTGGATACGCAGTTCGCCCTCGCGCAAGGATTGCAATGTCGCTGTACGGAAGTCCAGAAGCATGAAGGTTGGCGATGAGGCGCGCAATCTCCTGAGCTTCTTCTTGTTCTGTGTCGCAGGTCCAAGAAACAATCTGTTCTTCACCGTGCCCATCTTCAGCAGAGCGCCAGGGCTTCATCTCCTTCTCAAGTCGGTCATTGATTGAAAGAGAAAATCTTGAAGCAGTTGTGATGATGTCGGGCAAACTTCGGCGGTTGACATCCAATAGGAACGTCTGAACACCCGAGTATCTCTCGGCAAAGGAAATGATGTTGCGAACTGTGGATCCACGCCATTGATAAATCGCTTGATCGTCATCGCCCACAACAGTGAGAAATGCGCCCCCAGCGACCAGTCGATGAATCAGCTCTTCTTGTGCCGGATTGACGTCCTGGTATTCGTCGACAATCAAGTGCTTCAAGGAGCCATGAATCTGTTCAACTACTGCTGGGTCCGACAAGGCTTCAACAGAGCGAACAATCTGTTGTCCAAACGTCAGAAGGCGATACTTATCAAGTGATTTCAAGTAGGTCTGGAGTACGGACTTGAACGGTTCAGGCATTAACGCAGGATCGAGAAGTTCATTCTCGAGAACTTGAACGCTTTTGTTGAATAACTCAATTGCTTCAAACAGCTTGTTGCCCGCAACGAGAGATTTAATGTTGAGGTGTGATGCTTCGCGGCATAAGAAAGCAACGTGTTGGCTCTCATCCAGTACGTCATACGTCTCATACCGTGGAACAAATTGCTGAAGGAACTGAAAGCAGTACCCGTGGATAGTGCCGACGTAGAGGCCAGAAAGTTGGTCAACCGCTTCAGCTCCGAGTCGTTGCTCCAGGCGGGTGGCGATACGAATCTTGAGTTCCTTTGCGGCTCGTTCAGTGAAAGTAAACGCAACAATCTCCCTCGCTGGAATCCCATCGGCCAGCAGGCTCACGACACGTTGGGATACCACCTCCGTCTTGCCCGAACCCGCGGAAGCGATGATTTGGACGTGAGAACCGCGATGTTCCACTGCTCGGCGAGACTCGCCTTCGAGAACAGGTGCATTATTCATGGGTTTTGGGTGCCCTAGTAGTAGCCATAAGTACAGAGACTAATGTTCTGTTGTTCAGGTCCATACGGGTCAACCAATAAGGACCAATACAGAGGAGAGTCTTGTGACAAAACCGGATGTCCAAATCGAAAAGTTTGATCTGCGGAGTGAAGACATCACAAAAGCACGCCGGCAGGAACTTCTCCGTATTTTCCCAGAGGCTCACTCAGAATCTGGCGGAATCAACTTCGAAGCTCTCCGCCTTTCCCTTGGTGACGCTGTGGAGAGTGGACCTGAGGGTTTCGGAATGTCCTGGCCCGGTAAAGCCGAGTGCGCAAAGACCATTCAGCGTCAGAGCGTCGCCACGCTTCTTCCTGTTGAGGAAGAGAGCGTCAATTGGGACACCACCCAAAATGTGATCATTGAAGGCGACAATCTTGAAGTTCTCAAAGTTCTTCAGAAGGCGTACCTGGGTAAAGTCAAATTGATATACATTGACCCTCCGTACAACACAGGAAACGACTTCATTTATCCGGACAATTTCTCGGAAAGTCTAAACACATACCTGCAATACACGAATCAAGTAGATAGTCAAGGTAGGAAATTTTCTACCAATACTGAAGCAAGTGGTCGGTTTCATTCAAAGTGGATGAACATGATGTACCCAAGACTGATTCTCGCCCGTGATTTGTTGAAGGAGGACGGATTAATTGCGGTCAGTATTGACGATCACGAGGTAGACAATTTAAAGAAACTGCTTAACAACGTATTCGGTGAAGAATCGTTTATTAATCAGATAGTTGTGAAGTCGAGCGAGTCATCCGGAGTAAAGATGTCGCACGTTGACAAGCGGCTGCCAAAGATTAAGGAGTACGTCCTCCTTTACGGGAAAAATCCGTCAAAGATAATGCTGTCCCCGGTAGAGGTGCCAAAAGTGGGAGCTTCCTTGGACAAGTACATGAAGTATTACTCAACAGTTATTGAGAATTTCGATGATCCTGTTGAATCATGGAAGCTCACTCCAGTGAGCGAGTATCTAAAAAATAACGGAAAACCACATACAAAAGCGGATGTTGACCAATTCAAGCAGGAGAATGCTCACCGTGTGGTGTATCGAACCAACAACTCATCCCTATCAAATTTGAGTTTTGAAACCAAGACTGCACGTGTTGTTTCTGCGACTGGAATTGAATACATCTGGTGGGAAGGCAAGCAAATGCTGTTTCTCAGCGAATACTTGACTGAGAAAATATGTGATTTGTGGACCGACATTTCGACAATCAACTTAAACAAAGAAACGCTAGGCATCGATTGTTTTAGTAACGGCCAAAAACCATTGGCGCTTGTGCAACGTCTGTTGAAATTAGTTACGTCCGCCGATGATCTAGTGGTTGACTTCTTTGCTGGGTCGGGCACGACTGGGCATGCAATCATGCTCCAGAACGTGGAGGATAAGGCCAACAGACGTTTCATCCTCGTTCAACTTCCTGAACGTATTGACGAGGGATCACCTGAGTTTGATGCTGGGTTTGAATCAATTTCAAAAATTACGTTGGAGCGCGTTCGGCGTTGCTCGCAGGAAGTTGGAGGTAGCGCGGGGTTCAGAACCTTTGCCCTTCACCAGTCCAATTTTTCAATCTGGGATGCAGACTCAATTGAGGGCAACGAATCAAAACTTGAGGAACAATTATTTGCGCAGGTTGAACATGTTTTGCCAGGAAGAACGAACAAAGACATTCTGTTCGAGTTGATGCTTAAATCGCGATATGAACTGACAACTCAGGTTGAACGGGTGAAAGTCGGCACGAGTGAAGTTTGGAAAGTGGCTGGTGGCGAATTGGTTGCCATCATTGATTCAGGCTTGACGATTGAAGTGATTCGAGAAGTTGCACGTTGGAAGCCCGAATCGGTAGTGATTCTGGATAGGTGTTTCGGTGGGGATGATTCTTTGAAGGCCAATGCTCGGAAAATTTTCGAGGACGCCAATGTTGATCTAAAGACGGTCTGAGCATTGACATGATGAAGTTTCAGTTTGATTCGACACAGCAATATCAATTGGATGCAGTTGCTTCTGTCGTTGACATTTTCAAAGGCCAACAACGAAAGGCTGTTCAGTATTCCGTCATGGTCGGTGGCGAAGATGTAGGGATGCTGCCGGGATTTGATGATTTTGGTGGTGTAGGCAACGTACTTGGCATTACTGAAACTGAGATGATTGCAAATGTCCGTGAGATTCAAGCACGAAATCAGATTGCAGATGCAGAGTCAGATTCAGAATTAGCGCACTGGGTAGTTAAAGATCCTTTGAATAATCAGCTTCGCGCATGTCCTCATTTCACTGTGGAGATGGAGACAGGTACAGGCAAGACCTACGTCTATTTGCGGACCATTATGGAGCTGGCAAAGAAATACGGATATCGCAAGTTCGTAATCGTGGTGCCGAGCGTTGCGGTTCGCGAAGGAACTCTGAAGAGCATCGAACAAACCAAGGAGCATTTGTTGACGCTCTACAACGAACCTGTCAACTCATTTGTATACGACTCAAAGAATGTGAACAGACTTCGACAGTTTGCGACGAGTAATGCAGTCGAGATCATGGTCATAAACATTCAGGCCTTTGTGAAGGGGTATGAACAAGATCCCGATAGCGAAGCTGAGGATTCCGGAAACGTTATCTATCGCTGTAGTGACAAATTGTCGGGGAAACGCCCGATCGATTTTGTTCACGCCGCTCGTCCCATCGTGATTGTTGATGAGCCACAGAGTGTCGACACAACCGCTAAGGCAAAAGATGCGCTCATGCAGCTGAATCCGCTTTGTACATTGCGATATTCGGCAACGCACAAAGATCGTTACAACCTGATGTATGTGCTCGATCCAATTAGAGCTTTCCAGCTCAAACTCGTGAAGCAGATTGTGGTTGCAGAGGTAACTGGCGCCGATGAAGGAAATGACTCCTTGGTTCGTGTTGAAGCTGTTGAATCCAAGAAACTCATTCGGGCGAAGGTGACCATCAACGTGAAGCAACAAGGCGGAGTCAAAGAGAAGCAGGTTTGGGTTGTGAACGGGGAGAATCTGTACGACACGTCAAAAAAATTGCCTGTGTATGAGCATGGATTTTTTATTACGGAGATCAATGCTGACCCCGAGAACTCTTACATCCGTCTTTCAAATGGGCGCCAAGTGCGCCTCTCGGAACAGATCGGTGGAGTCCGAGACACAATTTGGGAACAGCAAATTGATCAGACGGTAAAGCACCATTTCGAGAAGGTGTTGCAGTGCCGGCAGGAGAACGTGAAAGTGCTCTCCTTGTTCTTCATCGACAGAGTTGCCCATTACCGAATTGATCCGACAGACCGAAGCAAACTTGGAAAGTTTGGACAAGTATTTGAAGAGGCATTCAAGAAGTGGGCGGCAGATGAGCGATACAAGGATTTGCCACTGGCCAAGCTTGCACCCGAGGACGTGCACGAGGGATATTTCTCTTCTGACCGAAAAGGGTTTAAGGACACTAAGGGTGAAACAGCAGCGGATGAAGATACGTACAGCCTGATCATGCGCGACAAAGAGAGGCTGTTGTCTGCAGAAGTACCACTGCAGTTCATTTTTAGCCATTCTGCGCTTCGTGAAGGTTGGGACAATCCCAATGTGTTCCAAATCTGCACCTTGAATGAAACCAATAGTGTGGTGAAGAAGCGTCAAGAAATTGGCCGTGGTTTACGAATCCCCGTGAATTTTGATGGCAAACGAGTCTTCGATGATTCTCTGAATAAGTTGACGGTTGTCGTCAACGAGAGTTATGAGGATTTCTGCCAAAAACTTCAGACTGAATACCAAGAAGATGCTGGAGTGGTCTTCGGCAAAGTAACCCTGCAGGCGATTATACACATGGTACGTTCAGCCAACGTCGAACGTGCGTTGCTATCAAAAGATGCCGTTTCTGAATTAGCACGAGAAATAAGGTCTGCATTGATCAGTGCTGGTGTAATCGACAAGCTGGACAATGTCCAAGCGACAGCAGATTCGGATGCATTATTTGCTCAAATGAAGTTGCCCCAGAATCTCGAAGATCTTCGTCCAGCTATTCAGGACTTGTGCACCGGCTCTCAGATAAATAACCATGTACGGCCTGCGAGAAACATGGTTCCGAATAAGTTGAAGCCAGAAGTCCTGGAGACTCCAGAGTTCCTCGCATTGTGGGAGAAGATCTCGCCCCGGACCACTTACATGCTGACATTTGACACCCAGGCTTTCATAGAGAACATCATTTATGAATTGAAGACGATGGAGTCGATTCGTGCCCCTCGAGTGACCATCCGAGTGGGTGACGCCAAAATGCAACAGGCTGGTGTCGGTGGCAATGTCGTGGCTGGAGAAGATATTGAGATCGACATGCGTATGCGTGCTTGTCAAGACATCCTTACTTACCTGCAGGAAGAAACTGATCTGACTCGAGCTTCGCTTCACAAAATTTTGATCGGCTCAAACCAGCTGAAGAACTTTTTTATAAATCCACAGGTGTTTCTAGATCGTGTGTCTGGCGTGATTAAGAATGAAATGGGAAAGTTGATTGTTGCGGAAGGAAAACTCTCGAGAGGAGTCAAAGGAATCAAGTACTCGAGAGTTCTGTCGGAGGGTGAACCGGTCCGCTGGAATGCAGAAGATTTTTCTGCTGAGGATCTGGTTGATAGAGACAAGTCAGTTCTGGTGAATAAATCGATTTACGAACGAGTCGTGTTCGATTCGATAGTTGAGAAGAATTTTGCGATAGCAATTGACAAGAGGCCAGACGTACTTCTTTTCGTCAAACTTCCATGGTGGTACAAGATTGACACTCCTGTGGGCAAGTACAACCCCGATTGGGCTATCGCATTGAAAGATGGCGAAGTGGTTTACATCGTTCGGGAGACAAAAGGCACCACAGACTTGGACCAGCTTCCTTATGAGATGGAGAAAACGAAAGTTCTAAGCGGAGAAGCCCATTTCAAGGAACTAGGAGTCCATTACAAGGTTGTAAAGGCAGCCGAGGACGTAAGGGCGACCTAGACCGATTTGTGATTCCCAAAGCCGCGCATTCGGTCTTGGAACATTTCAATCCAGCGGTCTACTTCTTCCAGAGCTGCCCGCTCCTCCTCCGGGTGCATCAGGAGATAAGTAGACCCCTGCCAGAATGCGCGCAGCATCGCAATGTTGTAGTCAATGAACGTAGGTTCAGCGGCGATTTTTCTGTATCGCTCAGATGGTGAGAGGCCCTCGGTGAAAGGTGCTTCAACAATTCCTAGGTCATCTGAGAAAGTGCGTGCCCACGGATTCGGGTTTGCCCACATGCGATCCGCAATAGTTGATAAATCGTGTTCAGAGGCAAGGTTGATGCACATTGCCTCTACGCCATCGTTCGTCCAATCATGTCCAATTTCTGAATGGCCTTGAGGTATCCAGATGAAATCGGGGACTACGCCGTAAGTGCCTAGTGACGCGACGGCATGAACAATTTGGCTATGGGCAATTTCTGGGTCGTCTGAAAGGTCTTGGATTGATAAGTCCTCATCAATTGCATTCGCCGTTCGTACGCGTTGTCTCAATTGATGCCCTTGAGTAGTGCGAGTCAGTTCTAGTGAAGTGATCTGCGAATTGAGATAGTCGAAAATTCCAAGGACGAGTAGTGGTTTTGTGGGATATCCCCAAGTAATCGCAAGTTCATCACTTAAGTCAGCATCTAGGCCTCTAATGAATTGAGGGTGTTGACGATCCGAGAGAATGTGTGCAAGCCGATCATCACTAGTGATCTGACGTGTCGTTCGATACCCGGACTCCTTGCCGGTCAAATCAATCATGTCGACAATTCGGCGTATGAATTCAGGCTCGGCAAGACTTGCGAACAGGGCGGATATTTCAGTTCTGTTCATTCCATGCATGACGGGTTCGATGCAAACGTGAGGAACAGAGATTGTGAAACTCAATTGGTCACGATTGGCCCAGAAAGTTCCGATCCCCAGAGGGTGAACTGGTGAAAGTTGGAAAACACGATTGAGGACATTGGCAGTATCTATGGCGTCTTGCATCGTTCCCATTCCTCGTGGAATGTTTTGTGACTCTGTGAAATAGGGAAGCGCTACATGGGTTGTCACAGCCCATCCAAACGATGTCCATTCGGAATAAAGCTGACCAACTTCTGCGACCTGTCCATTGAAGAAACCATTGCCAGTTTCGTCAGTCTCAATTAGATAATTGACGTCAAGTGTCTCCATTCCACGGCTAGAGGAAAGATCAATCTCTGGAAAGTACCTCGAATAGTTCTCTAGGTCCCGTTTTTGATTCTCAAGTATTTCGTCGCATTCTCTTCTAAACAGAGGAATCCCCCCGACAAAAGCAAGTTGCGTCATGTCTGGATAGGGAAAAATGAAAAGTGGGTGAGGCAATAAACGTGGGCCGAGTTCTGGGTGCGTCGTTAAAGCTGGTTGGCAAAAATTCCACCGTGTAATCGACCCAGTGCCCCCCGTTTTCTCTACGTGGGCGAGGAGAGTTCGTAGTGCGTAGATGAAAAGTGAAAGGTCCCACCAGCAAGTCACAACTACATAGCTGTCTACTGTTATGACATTGCGATCCCGGTCGAAGATATGTGTTCCACCGGCAATATTCCTATTGAGATTATTTGCCAAGGTCGATCCATCCTCTGGCTCGAGGAAATCTTCGAACATATCGATGGAGGACTTAATGAAAACATATTCATCGAACTCTTCAAAGGAAAGCCGCTGTACGTGTGAACCGGGAATCCAAGTAATGCTCGTATCGTCCTCTTTCAGGACGCGATCATCAATCCATAGTGTTTCTCGAAGAATTTGATGGGCACGCTGAAGTTTTACTTCAAGAGTCGGGGCGATGTAGACCCATTGTGCTGATGAAACGGGGTCCCCAACGATGTATTCCATGAATTTAAATTAGTAGAGCGTCGAGATGATTAACGGAGTTGAGTTTGATTTCTTGATGAAAATCATCTACCAGGTCGAACGAGACTTTGGATCGTTGTACTCCCTGTTAGAAGTCGATTGTTGAAAGCGGACTATCTATTGGATGCTGAATATATAGACCTTCACCATTCCTGAATGAAAAATCAGCTTCCAGTCTGTCGTCGTTCATTTCGCGAAGACGTCCTGCTATTCGTTCTGCATCCTCGGACTGAGCCGACACGTATACTTTTGCGCCCTCCCATGCGGAGCGAATGAAGAGTTGATGGCCTGAAATCACTGCTGGATCAGTAACGAGTTCAATCCAGGTCTCGATACTTCCGTCAATCGTAATTTCTTCTGCATTTTCAGCGTCAACCATTAGACGTCGCCATGGATTTCCTTGTCCAGCGATAATCTTTTTTGATTCAAGATGCCAATTTGTTTCTTCATCAGTCTCGGCGAAGAGCCGAAGACCTTCCAGAACTGCATCTGTAAATACGGGCGAACTTATGTCCATCCAGTCAGGACCAGAGCCCATGACACCTTGATCGTGTGATTTAAGAGCGTCAATTACCAATTGGGGAAGAATTTTTTCACCATCACCCATCGCACACGAGTCAAGGAGTCTGACTTCTGCACCAAACGGATGTCGCAGCACAAAATATAGATTCCAAGTGGTGCCGTCTGCCCCAATTTCGAGGCTACTTACGGTAGGCCCAACTGGATTGAAGATGCCAAAACTGCATATCAGAATGTGACGAGGTATCGACCACTCAAGGCGTATCGCCAATTCGTTGTCTTCTCGGTCCCAATCGCCAAAGAACGGCTGCTCTTTGGCTGGTAAGAAGAATGACCAGGCTAAAGGGCCGGTCTTCATGTTGAGAAAGTTCATCTCGTTACTGAAGAAATTATTGTGATCGCTTGGTGCCTCGCTGTTGATTTCAACATTCTCCTCTTCTCTTGTATAAAGAGTTTCAAACATGGCATGGATAAACGCGGCAATGGCGCCGAATGTAGTGCTGCCATCTCGTAGTACTGCTTCGATGACTTGTGCTGGTATGAACATTTGGCGGACAAAACCAAAATCTCTCGCTGCTACCCAGCCACCCATGATGGTCATCCAGGAAGTTGTTCTCATGAGATGAATGTTCCTAGAGGCAACATGTTGTAAATCTTCTAGTGAAGGCGCCTCGGTCGAAAGCATTCTGGTCTGGATTCCGGATTCAATTGATGTGTATTGCCAACCTCTGCCCAGGTTGCTATGCCAATGATTACGAAGTTGGGAGTACGTAGCTCCATTCGAGTCCTGAATGGCTACATGCAGGGGGAAACCTATTGAAATCTTCTCTTGAGGGAAGAGTTTTTCTGTTGCGGCGCGAAGGTCTGCAAAGTCCTTGGAAGTCAGCATTAAGTCAAGTGATACTGTTGGCTCGCGAGGTCCCAGGCGAACTCCATCAATCCAAGTATCTAATTGAGTACGGTCTCCGCGTTCTGGATGACTCCGCCGTGCCACATTCCCGCCGATGTATTCAGCGAAAGGCTCTGAATTGGCATCTGCAACGGCGAGGGCGAGTGGCAAACATCCCATAAAGATTGTTTGCCACCACCAATGTGTTGCGGCGAGGGCAGTTCTTATTGAAATTTTGATGTTCCCCTGATCGGTGTCAACCCATGCGATCCAGCCAGCGGCATGCGCATTCAATTCATTCAGAAGTTGGTAGCACTCAGGAGAGATTTCTGTCATTCCTTCGGCTAAAACGATGTCAGTATGCGCATACTCGCCGAACTCCTCGAAAGGGAGTTCTGATTGAAGTACTGATGTGGTCACGGCAAGTTTGCCGGTGTACCAAGTCCACGTATTTCCTTCGATTGTCGTCCATCCTTCATTCTGATCGAAATAGGAGTCAATTGTCCTGAGGAAATTCTGAGCAAATGGTGCCCCTGAATTGAAAGTACTTCCGATGGTCCCACCAAGTGGACGATTTGTATCAAGAACGCTCATCTTTGAATGTTATGTCAAAAGTCTTTTGTTGATTTACCCAAATAGACGAAATACTCTTCTGCCTGGCGATGAATACCCCTTTGGTTTTGTTCAAAAGCGATATCAAGAATTGTGTGGATTAGACAGCGGGTGGTTCCCAATACTCCGCGTGTGTGAACAGACCGTTCACGTGATGCAAAACAAACGTTGACGCCTTACGCAAAGCCAGTGGGGCATTGTTCATGTCCATGCCGCGGCGTATCAATCCGTTAACGAAGTCGGGAATCACATCGCCATGACTACACAGCACCGCATTGTCGGGCGCATCTTCAATTGCAGCCAGTGAACGCTCCAACGGGGAATCTTCTTCCAGCCGTGCATCGTGTTGCACGGTCAACCCGCATAAGTCACCCAACGGTTCCAACGTCTGCTGACAACGCAAATACGGACTGGTCAATAACACGGTCGGGCCCAGAGGAGCTATGCGCTCGGCAATTGCCTTCGCCTGCAACCAGCCCTTATCGCTCAAGGGTCGCAAACGATCATTTTCGAGCCACGCAGACCGTGACCCTGCATGGGCATGGCGAACAACATAGAGAGGCATGTGCACACCGTAGTGGTGCTAGATGAAGGCAGAATGAACACATGAGTTTCTTTGAGCGCAACCGTAAAGAAGTAGTCGCCATGGGTCTCGACCCTGCGCGACTTCCCTCGGGTCAGTACCTCACCGATCGTTTCCCTGTACTGCACGTGGGCGATGTGCCCGTGTATGAACCAGGCGAGTGGAACCTCACCATCGGCGGCTTGGTCGACAACCCCTACACGCTCACGTTTGAAGAACTCAC
>Ga0164292_10001612_pt1 | contig 18301 bp, 16 predicted proteins | sample GEODES117metaG_FD_111486 | JGI IMG/M metagenome (GOLD analysis project Ga0164292, IMG submission 111486) | Eutrophic lake water microbial communities from Lake Mendota, Wisconsin, USA - GEODES117 metaG | ecosystem: Environmental > Aquatic > Freshwater > Lake | place: USA: Lake Mendota...
ATGGCCAAAGCTGCTGATGCTGCTCGTAAACAAGCTCGACAAATAGAAGAACAAAGATTTATTGCTGAATTTACATCTCAATATTTGAATGATGGAGATGTTACAATTCAATTTGATTATAGAGGGGTTCGTGAAAATCTAAATATCAAGGTAAGCACACCCATTGATCAACTTGCGGAGTATGCATCTTGTAGACATCATTTAGATAATGTTCAATTATTCCTCTATCCTAAACAGGAATTACAGCCTGGCCATCATTTAAGTGATTATTTACAAAAAGGTAATCGTGTTAAAATAATTATAGAGGGTGATATGTTTGAAGGTGGATTTAAAGTGCGTAATAGCCTTAGAAATAAAACAAATCTAAGAAAAAGTAATAAAAGACAACCTGGTAAAAGACAAACTAGTAAAAGACAAACTAGCAAAAGACAAAATAGTAAAAGACAAACTAGCAAAAGACAAAACCGCAAGAGAATGTTTTAATTGTAATATATACACAACTTTTAAGACAATACTTTTTAAGACAATTTGATCATATTTATCTAAATAATAATCAAATTGTTTATATACATTTATCTAACTAGATATTGATTTGGTTGTATATAAATTATAGTAATTACAAATCGTTTAATTGAATTGTTTTTTTTAAATTATCATCTAAAATATTATAAAGAGTTTTAAATATATTTTGATATTTTAAAATAATTTTCCATTTTTCAGATAATATGTCTGTTGGTAAATCGTATATTTCTGTAAGTTGTAAATTTGCTGTTCTGTTTTTATCAGTTAGATGTATATCTTGGATAAATTCATTATTTATTTTTGTGTAATCATTTACTAAAATATGTAATGCGTCTTCTAATACTGTTGCCCTCTTTGTTAATAAATCTATATTAGCACTATCTACTGGTGGTTCTGAAAGTAATATGTAATAAATATGTTGCCATCTTTGAATATCATTTAATACTTTAGGGTCAAGTTTATTTTCTGGATTATTCACATTACTATAGTCTATTTTTGGAACATCATTATCTCGTTTTATTAAAAAAGTTTCCAGTTCTATTGGTGTATTTATAATTTTTTCTTCATGTATTTTATTTATAACTTGTCCTAACAGGCCTTTACCATTTGTTAAGCTAATATCACACATAGAATATATTTAGTAAAACAGCTTATTTTCTATATTTAGAATATTAAAAAAATTTAAATGATATAATAAAATTTTATTATTTATAACTCTATCCAATAATTATAAAAAATTGAAAGTAATATAAAGATAATTATAATAAAATTAATTAGAATTCTTTATATTATTTTCATATCAAATTAATAAATTATATCAATAATGTCTAATCGTATGGTACATGTTGAAAATAGTATTATTGATATATTTCAAGAAAAGCTTTTAGAAAATCCGTATTTACATGAAATTGCTCAATATTTTAAATATAATAAACCATTAGAAAATGAAGAAATAATTAATTTAGAGACACCAGACATAAATATAACGCCTATTCGTGTATCTACTATTACTGTTCTATGTAAATTAGGAATAGATATTAATCTTGATGTTTTCTATAAGTATTTTACACCTTATCGTAATGAAGAAAATAAATATGAAATATTGAGTATGGAATATATGGATAAACCTCCAAAGGGAATTCCTAAACAAAAAAAGAAAAAACAGAGTTATGCGAATTCTAATTTAGTTAAAAAGCGAACTAGTTTTTATAATCAGATTACTATTATAATGAATTATATAAAATCTATAAATTTAAAGCTATTTCGCAATGGTTCTATTCATATTACAGGTATAATAGATGAAGAACAAGGGAAAAAGGCGGTTGAATTTTTATGTAATGAGATAAAAAATATTTATGCTCTAGATAATACGATTACCAACAGTGATTTAAATTTATTGGGAATTACTGATTGGGATATAGTGCTAATTAATAGTGATTTTGCGTGTAATTTTAAAATCAGACGTGAAAAATTATATGAAATTATAGATTCTAAGTATAATCTAGTGGTTAATTATGAAAGTGATAGTTATCCAGGGGTAAAAACAAGTTTTTATTGGAGTGAAAAAGATAATGGTAATATTGATGTAGAGACAGGGTTATATGATGGAATAAAGTCAGGTATCTGCAAATGTAATGTTGGTTCAACTTGTAAGGGTAAAGGTCGTGGAACATTAGACCCTGACGATTGTTGTCGTAAAATTACAATATCCATATTTCAAAGTGGTAAAATTATTATTACTGGTGCTCGTGCTATAAAACAAGTGGATGAATGTTATAAATTTATCATTTGTTTATTAAAGCGTTATTATTGTGATATTTCAAGACAGTAAAATTAAGGTGTAAATGGACTAATATTTTTATTATATTTTTGATATATTCGTATTATATTAAAAATATGATATGATAACAATAATATATTATGTCTATATTGTATGAAAAGTATCGTCCTAAAAAATTAGATGAATATATAGGCAATCAAAAATTAATTATAGAAATAAAACAGTGGCTTCAAAATTATTATTTAGAAGCATATCAGAAAAAATCAAATAACGCAAATTCAATTATTATTGGCGGTCCAGGAATAGGTAAAACAACCTTAGCAACCGTAATTTTATCGGAATTAGGTTTTGATGTAATTGAATTTAATGCTAGTGATACACGTAATGCTGAAAATATAGACAATATATTTAAAGATATATTTAAAAATAGTAAAAATATATCGTCACTATTGAATTATGAAACAAAGAAAATAGCTATTATTATGGATGAAATTGATGGATTAAGTCTTGGTGATAAAGGTGGCATGAAAAAACTGCTATATTATCTTGGAAAAAATAATTATTTTGCTCCCGTTATTTTAACGAGTAATATTTCGAATTATAGTTCAAATGGGTTAAAAAAATTAAATGAATTAAAAAAATCGTGTAATATTTTTACAATTGAAACACCACCACAATTTATGCTTTATAACCATTTCTGGCGTATTGTAGAAAACGAACAGATGACTGAATATATTACTTCACCTTTTTTAAACATACTTATACAAAATGCTTGTGGTGATTTTCGTATTATTTTTAACACCTTAGAAATGATGCGTATTCACTCTAAAGTAAAATGTTTAGATTTATCTAATATGATGGAGTATATTAAATCATTTTCGTGTAAGGATATAAGTTATGATATATTTCAAGCTACTGAAAAAATATTCAATAATAAAAATATTAACATTGATACTATTTATACTCTTTTTGATTTAGAGCGATATAATTTACCGATTAATGTTTTTGATAGTTTATATCAAAACATAAGTCAATATAGTTTTGATAATATTATTATAATTAATAATATATTAAATAACTATGTTGATAGTATATATTATGAAAATGCACTATACACTGATTTAGAGTGGGATTTGTTTCACCATCATTGCACAAGCACTATTTTAAGTGTATTTATACTGTTTAAAACAATTTCACATAAATGTAATACTACAGTTAAAAGTAGTAGATTATTGGGTAAAATTAATAGTATTAATGCGAATAATGATACCCGTCAGCGTGTTGCCAATAACTATCATATGAATTCAGATAATTATCATTTGTATATTGAATTAATTGTTCAGCAAATAATTAGTAATCCTCCTAAATTTAGAGATATACTTGAAAAATATGATATTAGTAAAGAAGAACTATTACGAATGGTAAAATCGAGTGATTGTAAAGATAGAGTTCTACATTTATTAAAAGATATTGGTATAATAACACAAAAAGAATGTGAACGTGTTAGTTGACCAATGTATCTATTTTTTGAAGATCTATTATTAACAATTAAAAATTGATGTAATTTGTGATATAAACATTAGTAAATATCATAAACTTCATAGTTATTAAGAATGTTAGTAATGTATAGTATGTTTACATCAAACCCAAGTAAAGAAAAATTAGCTATTATAATAAATAATTGTAAAAAAATAGTTGAGAATGCAACTACAGATCTAAAAGGAACTGGTTATAATGAGAAAATGGCTAAATCCTATAGTCAATATTGGTTAAATGTAGATGATAACCCAGAATTAATGTGTAATCGAACAGCAATTGATAAGATGTTCAGTGAAATACTATTAGATATAGATGGAATTTCAAAATATTCTATTTCTAATGAGGCCCGAACTATATATCTATATGTAATTAATGAATATTCCAAAAAGATATCAAATGTATATAGATTGTAATGTAAGTTTATAACTTTGATTCATATGTCATATTTAATCACTATTTTTTATTATCAGTTTTTCTGGGATTTCACTGTCCAGAAAAATAATACATTCTTTCGCAGATCTTTTTAATAATTCATCTAGTATATCATTACCTAACTTTATATCCGAAATTTTATTATATACTATGTAACTTGATATAAATTCCATTCCATCTAATATTTCCATATTAATTTTTTTTGGATTATAAATATTTTCACGTGACATATTATTTCTAATATTATTTTTTATGTCCAATGGAACTTTATTATCTAAAATGAATATAGAATTTTCTATATTAAAATAATCGCATATGTCTTTATATTTTTTATATATAATTTCTTTTTTTTCAAATTCAAGATCATCTATAATAATTGTATCTTGAATAATTTCTGAAAAATAATTAGAATAATGTATATTTCCAACATATGTTATTTGTGTTTTGTTTGCTTTTACAAAGTCCTCAATTATTTTAATATTTTCTATATTGTTATAATAATTTATATCAATAAGTAAATGTTCTATTGAATTATTCATATGTTTTATAAAACTTTCAACTGTATAAATTTTGATAATATAACCCAAGTATGGTTCAATATAATTTATCCAAAAGCTTTCTAGATTTTTTTTTTTTACTTGATTTGATACAATATAAAATACATTTTCTATATTAACACCCGAATATATTAAAGTTACAATACGAAATATAGCACTAATTGTTTTTCCACTATATGAATTCTTAGATAATATATTTAAATTCCTATATGAAGTATATAAAAAAATATCAGTTTGTTTATCGCTATCTCTAATGTAAATATGATTAAATATTAATTCAATTATTTCTTTTAAAATGCTTAACAGAAAAATTCGGTCACCTTCTAAATTAGTAAGATGACATATATTATTTTTAATATTAAATTTATCAAAAACCATTTGATTAGGAGGAACCCTATATTTTCGCAATACTTGTCTGCCTTGGACTATAATTGGTATTTTAACTATTGTTTTAAGAATACTATCCAAACAAAATATCAATCTTTTTTTTATATGTATAAATTCAATCAATGTTTCATAAATATTTGTATATTTTGACTTTAGTAGTCCTATATTTTTATTTGTATTTCTCATTAATAATGAATAATCATTGTCTATGTATTTATTCATTATTTTTAGTATATTGTCCATATTAAATTTAAAATAATATGTGTTTGCATCAATATTGTATTCTTCTTCCAATTTTACTGGATATAAAGTTACTACAATATTATTAATAATATCCATATTTTTTGTTTCAAATTGTAGAAACATTAAGCATTTTTGTTTATCCCATTCTAAATTAGAATTTTCTTTAACATTATTTTTATTAATAAGACTACTATTATTATAATTTATAGTATAATTAATGTCTAGTATTTTAACAATAATATCTAATTCTATTGAATTATCCATTAATTATATATATTATGTTGCTATTTTTTCTAATATAGTTTTTTTACCATGGCAGTTACGACATAAAGCCATTAGATTAGTAATATCATTTGTTCCTCCTTTAAAAAGTGGAATATGATGGTCAATCTCATATGTATAGTCCATTATTTCATTACAAATGGCACACTTCCATTGTTGATTACTAGCAATTATTTTTTTTGTTAATGTTGATACATTTCTTTTTTGAAAATAGACCATATTTGATTTTAAAGTGTTCTTATTATTATTTTGTTGAAATAATAAATCTAAAATATTATTATTGTATACACCTCGCTTTTTAAGCCATTTATATAAAATTGATAAAAAGAAAAAAATAGACAGTATATAAATATTATTAAATATTAAGAAATGTATAAGGGTCACAAGTATAGAATAGTATTTTATTGAAATATACATTATTAATCCAATAAAAATTAAAAACTTATACATATAATTAGAAAATAAGAAGATATATTATATGTATATAATATATTTATAGATGGCATCCGTTTCACATGCAATAGAAAATATCTCACATTTATATAATAAGCTAAGCAGAACCTACAATATCAATTCTCCTAATCTATTTCAATACTCTGATATTGTTTATCCACTCCCAAAAGAAGGAATATCAGAAATCACTACATATCTTGAATTTGTTGATGTTGAAAGGTATTTAAATGAAGCAAAATTGGCTTTAGACCCAATAGACCCTTCCTATTTTCAAATTGTCGATATGTTTTCATTTTTAAAATATTTTTATGAAAATAGGAAAAATGCACAATTAGTTACTTCATCTTGGTTAAGTTTTAGTGAAATTTTTAATACATATAATGTTATTGATAAAAATGAAGAAATAAATGTGTTTTTTTGTGTAGAACTACCTGATTCTTCTATTAGTGCTGTAAATCATTATTGTAAAACACATAATATTAAATTAAATTGGTTAGCAGCAAATAGTCAGTCATTAAATTTTGAAGGCACAATTAGTAATATTGTTGATAAAGATGGGATTTATGAAAAATACCCTGATAATTGGATTGGTATGAAAAAATATAATATGAATGGTGATTTTTCAAATATTGATAATCTATTATTAATACAAAAAGCTGTTTTAACCCAATATAAACATGGAATTGATTTATACATTAGTAATATTGGTGTGAATAATTTTACAGATATTAATAATCTTGAAGTTATGTATTCAACTATATATTTTGGACACGTTTTGAATGGTTTAATGATATTAAAAAGGGGAGGAAATATGTGTATTAAACAATTTACTTTCTTTAAACCATTAACTGTGTCTATATTATTATTATTGTCTAATTTATTTAAAACTATTGAATTTGTTACTACATCATCAATAAATTGCTATACATCAGAAACATATTTAGTATGTAAGGGGTTTCATGGGGTTACTGAAACTTTAAAAACCAAGTTAATTGAATTATTCAAATCTTACACTCAGATGAACGATACATCACTATCTTCCAATATAGCATTTTATGAAAAAAATACAAATACATCAAATACTTTAAATAATTTAAAAGATATATCAAAGAATATATTTCAAGATACATATAGTAATATAATTACATTTGTAAGTGTTATACTTTTAAGTATTGACCCATTAAATTTAGATATTAGCACAAATGCTTTAAAAAATGAATTATTAAGACATCGTATAGAATTGGAAGATAATTATATACATATAAATAATATACGCAAACTTGAACAAAAATATATGCTTTCTACAAAAAAAAATACGACATCGAGTAATATAGAAACTTCATTTTCATATCATATTATTCAAATGGCTGGACTTTATAATAGTCCCCTAAATTATAGAGAAATTGTTATTGTTGAAGAATCCAAATATAGTTGTTTACGACCTGATCATATGAGTTCTGTTCGTTCATTTTATGGTGGTAATATACCATTTTCTAAATCTGTCCCTTTCAATATTATTGATGGAACCGCTAATGTAGGAGTAGATAGTATGTTTCTAGCATCACTGTTTAATTCGGAAAATGTATCAATTTTATCTATTGAAATAAATTTAGATACCTTTAAAGTTTTAGAAAAAAATTTATCAAATATATCAAATATAATTAATGATAAAGCATTCCTTGGTAAAATAAAGGCTGTGAATATGGATATTGTAAAATATATTGAAACTACAGCTGATTTAAATAGTATAGATATACTATATTTAGACCCGCCTTGGGGAGGTCATAGTTATATTGATTCATCATCTATCGATTTATCTTTAGGCAAAATGTCCTTTAGTGAATTAGTAGCAATTTCAATTTTAAAGAAAATAAAAAATATAGTATGTAAAGTTCCAAAAAATCTTCAGGTGCCTAAATTTATTGATGATGTTTATAATCATCTTATAGTGACTGAACAAATTAAGAGAATATCGCCCACACCTTCACAGTCATCTCTCTATTTTGCTAAAAAAATTGATGTAAAAAATGGTATAGATGTTTCTTATTCTATTATTTTTTTCAATAATCGCTTATCTACTGATTTCTAAATTATTGTTTTAAAAAAATATTTTGTTTATAATATTTTTTTAAACACTAATTAATATATGGTGTATTTTGCCCATTTTATTTGGTTTCAGGGTATTGATAATACACCTAAAGAATATATGGTAAATATAAATAAATTTAAAAAATATAATCCTAAATTTCAAATTCGTATTTGGTCCGAAACGGAACTAATAGAACTTATGAATAATACGAATGAAGATATCTTTAGAGAAAGTATTAAAAAATGTAATCATTTTATTCAAAAAGTAGATATATATAAATGGCTTATTCTATATAAAATAGGCGGATTATATTTAGACATGGATATATCAGTAAACAAACCTCTCGATGGCGATATTTTAGAATTTTTTGAAAATAATGATTTAGTTCTTAACTATATGCAGGTTTGGCAGTATATACCTTTTAAAGTTGTTAATAATGGAATAATTTGGTCTAAATCAAATAACAGTATGATACTTGAATTTTTAGAAACAATCCCATGGAATAAACAATATTTTAAAAATAAAGATTGGCTGATATTAGATACAACAGGTCCTTTTCAATTATCGAGATGGGTCAATAACTTAAATAGTAACAAGGTTATAGTATTAGAACCACAATATTTTGAAGGCAGACCATTAATATATATAAGAGATCAACAAGGGATATACACAACACATTTACATCATTCCAAATGGATGGAAAATTGGTTATATATTTATATATACATCCTAAAAAATATATTTTTTATTATTGGAATTATAATTGGTTATTTTATATTTAGTAGACTTTATACAAAATTTTCATAAATGAAATAATATTAAAATTAACTTATCTAATTTTATTATAGACATATTTAATATATGAATAATAAAATTACAAATGATACTAGAACACTTATTTTAGAATATGTTTGGTTAGATGGAAAAACTAACTTACGTTCTAAGTATAAAACTATAAAGATAAAAGAAAATGACCTAAATATCGATCAATGGAAATGTGATGGTAAATTTACTTATCAAATACATAATAATGATGATACAGAAATTATTTTAAATCCTATCGCTTATTATGATAATCCTTTTTTTGAAAAAGAACAGTCTTTACTTGTATTATGTGATACTTTCTATGATAACAGCACAAAAATTATTCCCACAACAACAAATAAGAGAATCATTGCCCGAGATTGTTTTCAGAGAAAAAAAGAATTAGAACCATGGTTTGAACTAAAACAAGAATATTTCATGATGTGTAATGAATATACATATCCTAGTTCAACACCTCTATTTTTTAAAAATCCTAAACTTCCTAAAGAGCAAGGAGATTACTATTGCGGTGTAGGAAGTCAAAATATCGTTATGCGCAGTTTGGCAGAAAAACATTATCTGTATTGTATTAATGCGGGCATTAATATATCAGGAATGAACGCAGAAAATGCACCTAATCAATGGAAATTTAAAATAGGTCCATGCATAGGTATATCTGCGGCTGATGAATTAATCGTAGCTCGTTATATATTAATTAAATTATCTGAACAATTTGGAATTGATATCTCATATAAATCAAAACCATTACCACATCCGTGGAATACATCAGGGTTACATGTAAACTTTAGCACAAGTGAAACAAGAGATAATGATGGTATTCATAAATTAAATACATATATTCAAAATTTAACGAATAAACATAGTGAACATCTTTTAGTGTATGGCGATAATTTAGATAAAATAAATACCAAATCTGATAATAATGACGTTAATATTTTATTAACAGATAAAGTAAAACGCGAAAATAAAGGATATTTAAAAGATAATAGACCCCTTAGTGATGCTGATCCTTATTTAGTTATATCTAAGATTTTTGAAACATGCTGTATCAACTTTGAATAATATTTTTATTAAAGTGAATTAATTATTTCTTGTAATTCAGCCTTTGTAACTATTTTACCATTATATTGTTGTTGTATATATAAACGAACTTTTGTTAGATTGTCTAAATTATTTTGGGTATTTGTAATAACAGTAGGTTGAATACTGGGTTGGGAAGTTAATTGAGATATAGGTTGGGATATAAGTTGAGTAATAGATTGAACGATAGATTGAAGATTAGGTTGCTGAACTACAGGTTGAGAAACTAAAGGTTGAGAAACTACAGGTTGAACTACAGGTTGAGAAACTAAAGGTTGAGAAACTACAGGTTGAACTACAGGTTGAGAAACTACAGGTTGAGAAACTACAGGTTGAATTACAGGTTGAATTACAGGTTGTGAAACTACAGGCTGAACTACAGGCTGAACTACAGGCTGAACTACAGGTTGAACTACTGGTTGTGAAACTACAGGTTGAACGACAGGTTGAACGACAGGCTGAACACTACTAATTTCTGGTATTGTACTTGTTAAAAAGAGTGTTTTAGATAGGTCAACTGATTTATTTGCTGTTATTACTGGGGACATAGAACCGTATTTATTTGAAATTAAAAAAACATATATTGATGAAATTAAGGTATTTAAGGGAGCATTATAATTTAAATCACCAAGACATGTTATTAATGCGGTAGTAAATGCTCCTACAGGTAAATTATTATAGTTTACATCTAAAGCATATTGATGATCTCTAACAGCACTCAATGTTACAATGTTTTTTTGGTCTAATGTTGTATTTTTATTTTCTAAATTAGAAGAAAATTTTTTAGTATTTGTATTATATAAATATGAAAAATTTAAATCACATATTGTTCCACTCATACAACAATCAAATGATAAAAAGGTGGCACAATCATTATTAATATTTTCTAAATATTTATAAATCGCATCATCTAAAATTATTGCTCCATTTTCTAAATAATCAGTTGGAACAATAAATTCATCGTATCCGTCTCTTTCATCTCCATTTTTATCTCTAATTGAACTACCATGTCCTGAATAATGAAAGTAATTTAATGTCGAATTATTTGATAGGTTAGTCCAGTTTTTAAATTGACTGTGTATATTATTATAACTAGGGTATAATGAATTATTTTTTGAAACATCATCAGTCATTACAATTATTTCATTATCTAGAAATCCATATTTTTTTATTAGAATATTTTTAATATTGTTTACATCATTTATACAACCGTAAAGTGATATACTTGTATTTGGATAATTACATCCAATTAATAATGCACTTTTCATTATATTTATATATCAGATTATCTATGTACTTATTATAAATAAACAAATAATATAATATATATTAATTAAACAAATATATGGAAAAAACGTTAGGAATGGATAAATTATTTAAAAATTATGCGTATCCACTTAATAATTACGAATGGAATTATAAAGGATTAGTTGATAATAAGTATAAACCTTCGACATTAGGTGTAAATGGAAACGGTAGTCCTAGTCAATTTAAACATAATTTGCGTCAAACATCAAAATATTTTGACGGTTTAATATTAGATGGTAATCCAAATAAAAATTCAATAGCAGGAATATCAGATGTGTCTTTTGAAAATATAGAAGAACGAATTAAAAAAAATCAAAATGCGTCAATAGGAATGCCTTATTTAAAATTTAGAAATGATTATCCAGACAGTGAATATCCAACCAATGGAAAATTTAGCAGTAGTTATTTTGTTCAGAGTGGGTTTTGTCCAGTTAAATCTGCTAAAAATGAAGAGGAATGTAAAACACAGGACCGAAATTACACATGGATACCTAATCCTATTAATATTCCATCTAGTGTAAAATCGTTTTTTACAAAAGATAAAGACAAAATAAATGAAAAAGAAGGTGCGGGTACTTGCTACAAACCAAGATATAGTTATATAAATAATGCTGCTGAAAGTGATTTAACTTCTGGTATGATTCCAAGTCTATTAGATGACGTATCTGATTTAAATCCCGCCCATTTATTAGGAGTTAGTATGGGGAAACCTGTTATGGGAAATCGTGATAATGAACCAGCACGATTTCAATTATTACCCTGTATTGAAGGATTTAATAATTATTTAAATAAAAATATAAATTACCAAGAAAAAATGTTGAATGAGAATATATCAAAACATATGGAAAATTTTGAATCAGATATGGCTGGATCATTAGCAATAAATAGACCTGAAGTATCAAGAGAATATATATTTCCAAATAACAATAATTCTTTATCTGAAAATTTCAGTCCTGCTAATAATGAAGAATTCGCAAATTATTTAACTAATGAAAATTTTGAAAATTATGAACATTTTACAAATCAAGGTTCTCCTTCAATAAGTAATTATATTCAGGAAGATTTTAGGCCAACTGGTGTAGATATTCGTAAAGCTTATTATGATGCAAAATATAAACCACAACCCCCATTTACAGAAACGACTTCTATACCCAATGTGCCTGAAAAAACACACTCAATTCATACTAAATATTTAGTAAAAGATATATCAAAAGTTCTACAAAATGGGGTTAAAAATAATGATAAAAAGGAAGAAAATGATACTATTTTTGGTCAAAATCCAATTTTCTTGTTATTATTACTAATATTTATTATATCCATATTATATGTTGGTAGTTATTAAAAATAAATAATTCAACTTTATATTTTTACATAGATATTTATATATATAGAACAAATCTAATATAGTATTAGATATCATTGGCTATTCATATGGAATAACTCACTCTATGATAAACATAGTGACCTAAATGTGTTACAAAAATATGGGATGCGTTATTAAGAAAAAAATTGAAAATAATTTTTTTAACTTTATGATATGTTAATATAAAGATAATATTAATATATTATAATATATTTTTAGAAACTATGTATAGCAAAATAAAAATCACAAACCTTATCAATGTATTACCACTTATATTTATGTTTATGAATGTGTCTGAATCTGCCAAGATTTGCCGTTCTACATCCATTCCATTTCACACTTGGGTTCAAATGGATTATTCTTGTTCCCAAGCTGGAAATTGTGGTAGTAGAACACCTTTTACACAATGGAACGATATTGGTTATGAAAATGGTAATGGAGGAACGTTAAGAGACGAATCAAAAAACCCAGGAGGCGTTTATAGATGTTCTTCATGGTTTGTTGGTGAAATGCAGGGCGGTGTTGCTAGGGCAGCAAATGCTCAGCAGGAACGATCTACAATAGCCGCTTTAGTTGGAGCGGGATGGAATACTGCTCAATATGGGTTGATTGCGGGAGGTCTTACATCTATTACATGTAATCCTTCATCTGGTTCCTGGGCACCTCGTAATGGCAGAAACAATGTATGCTGGACATTTACATGTGCTTACTCAACTTATCTCTACCGTGTATTAGGAGTTCGACCCTCTTCCGAATTTAGTTTAACTAATGTGGCTGAAATACCAAAAACTTGGACTTGTAAACCTGAACAATATGGTAAAGGCGATGGTTGCCAGTGTAATTGTGGCGCTTTTGACCCTGATTGCAATCCATTTGAGTCTGTTGCTTTAGATTGCCCAAATAATGATGACATTTGTATTCCTGGTTCGCAAAATGTTCCAGTATGTGAACTACGCCACCGTGTATTAAGTGACCGCAAGTTACTTCAAATCCAATCAGGAGTTGCTGTTCATCATCCTCAATTCTTTTTCTCAAATGAAACAGATGTTGACGGCGCACCTTGGGGTAACTATAGTAAGCCATATATTCGCAGTGATGTTCCAGCAACTTGGACTTGTAATCCCCTTTTCTATGGTTCCAAAGATGGTTGTGATTGTGCTTGTGGTGCTTGGGATCCAGATTGTGATATCACTTCTCAAAAAGTGTTTAATTGCGACACGGCAAATGACCAGGTTCGATGTACAATGTCTCGCAATAACCCGTCCGAACCTGTTTGTTTGTATGATCGCATGGCTGCCTCCGCTGCGGTTGAAGCAGGATATCCATCTCCATACAACTCTGATACATCCCCGTCAACAGCGGTAATTGTTGTTGCGTCAGTTGGAACAACTCTTGGTATTGGAGCACTTGTCGCAGTCATCATGATGTTTATTCAACGCAGACAGATAAATCGTCATGAAGAGGGTATCGAAATGCAATTGACTGGAAATAGTGTTCCACCTTCTTAAAAATAAATAATTAAAATCTAATATTAATTTATCCATTTTGCTCTATACAAACTTATCTACAAAAGTTTTTTTTCTGATATTATATTTTATATTTTACTAAAAAGGAGGAGAATAAATATGCAGTGTTACAGCATCAGTCACAGCAATCATATTATGAATTCCAATAGAGTTATCTATATACCCAATATCTCCAATATTATATATACGCTCTTTATTGATATCTTTACACTTTTTCTCTTCATGAATAGTATTTTCTAATACTTTAAATATACATTCTCCCGGATGTCCATGGAATCCAGATGATTGTCCATTTGACCAAGTTATTATAACTAATTCTATATCTTTATTAGATATTACTACTTTTCTATTATATTTATTTTCATCTTTTTTAACATAATTGGTATAATCTTTGGAATTATACAAACTTAATATATCTGCGCAATCTTTTAGTGAATTTCCTAAAGATATTTTATTTTTAATCATAGTAAATAAATCTATTAAACTCATTATATTTAATAGATTTTATTTTTAAAATTTTTTTTTTTGAAAAAAATACAATTTATAATATGGCAAATGTTAAATAGTCCTATAATTGTTTATAATATCTAATAAACTACTATAAATATATAGCCCTTGAATTTCAGTGACGCTTTTCAATACCAATAGCAGGTGCCCATACTTCAATTTCTGTATGGTTATTACCTTGCTCAAGTTCCTCATCTTTTGGCTCTTTATGATAGATATATGGAAAATATTTAACTACCGTCTTCTGCCAGAATGATAAAACCTTTACCGAGTTCTTATAATGAATTTGGCGTATCTCTTTAAAAACCTCAACTTTTAAAGTATCTGCACCATTATGGTCATGATGATCTATAGAAAATATATATACGCCCATTTTTTTTATTTCTTCAATTATACTACGCACTTTAGTAAATGATATGGCGTCAAGTCCAGCCGAGACTTCATCCAGAAACATAATCATTACACTAGAAGAGTTCATTAAAATTGGAAGCACATATTTTAGGAATATTATTCGTTTTTTTTCACCGCCCGATGGATTTGAAAAACACATGTATAATGTATCCTGATTCACTACATTGTCTATGCCAAGCTGAACTGCTCTTTTAAAAAGCTCATCTATAAAATTTTCGGGAATATTGTTTGGATTAGTAAATGCTGACGCATAATATTCATAAATTTGTTGTCCTGAAGATAAGTATGCGAATTGGTCTATATATAGAATGTATCCAGGCATAAACTTTTCACATATTTCAGCAATTATCTTTCTCATCAGGGTTGTCTTACCACATCCAGAATGACCAACCAGCTCAACTTCATTAATGTCTTGTTCATTGGTTGATTTACCAAATATCGATATCATTACTGTAGCATCACTTGGTTTTATCAGATTAACATGAGGTGGGTGTGAATTATTCATGAACTCTGCGTATTGAGTCCAAGAAGCAGTGTCAACTACCAGAGATTTTATCGTCCAAAACAAATACCAAGTGTTCCAAAACATTGGTTGAATAACGATATAAAGTGGTAAAAAAGGGTCTTTTCCTTTTAATGTCCATACTAAAGCAACATGTATACCAGTTGTAGCTATCTCTAATAAACCATACATAATAGTCATCATAACATTATGCTTTGAGCTTGGAATTGCTTCTTCTTTTTTAAGAGTTATCATCCAAGAAGGTAATATTTTACCAATACCATTAATAACAAGGGTTGATGTAGAGGTCATTAATGAACGAGATTGTTCTTCAACTTCTGTCTGCTTTTTCGACAATATTTGTTTTTTACGATGGTCGTACGCCAATATAGCAGTCCCAGCAAAAAAGACAGCTATTAAACATGCTATCACTACAAGAAGTTGCGAAGGATTGATATGCATACCAAGAGCAGCGCCCCTTGATACAAGTAACACTATAGGTGTTATGACATTTAAACCGTTTTCAACAAGCGATTGCGATGCACGTGATCCAGCATTCTTTAAAGCGTAAGGGTTTTCTTTCATAAGTAGTAATGATGATGGAGAACGCCCTACAATTGTTTCAATAATTATTTTTTCAGCTGAAAGCCTAAATGGTAACATAATAAAGTAAGCTCCAATAAGCTCATTAGATGCCTTTAAAAAACGCTCTATCATAGCATACCAGCCGAATGCCAATACCGTTGAATAAACATCCAAGTCAGCTTGCATTAGTATGCTCTGTTGAAATATCATGTAGGCCATTGCTAAAATTATAGCTATTGTTGTTATGATAGCAGGTGCTATTTTAGATTCTCTACTGGCACAATAAATAAATTTCCAGATAGACATAGGATATGTATTTCATTATAAAATAGACTTTAAATCAATTTTTGGCTATATTTTATTTATAAATAAAATTAAAATATATTTATTATAATAAAATTAAAATATATTTATTATAATATAATGCGTTCAAAACAAAATAAACTGAAACGTAAAGTATCAAGGTATCAACGAGCAGGAAGACCCAAAACAGATATTAATTCACAATTTAAAGTAATAGCCGATGATAAATTAAAACAAATAAATACTGCATTAGCAATGTTAATAACACAACCTAACCAATGGACAGTAACTATGGTCGAACAATTGAAAACAGCTAAATCATGTTTAGACGATATACGTGAGTTTTTAGAATTATTATTAGATAAAATGTTAGGCCCCAGAATTTTGGGGGGGCCACATTTTTTTACAAGGATGCCCATTGCTTATAAGTTATATTATGAATGTAACCAATCAGATTTTCTGCGTTATGAATTACAAGATGAGATAACTAAAGTTAGAGATAAATTAGCAAATATAGAAACGGCACTTAATGTAAAATTTGATGATATAAGTTTAATTAAGAAATGTGCAGATGGTCAAGTTAATATAAAAGAAATATATACAGTATTATCAGAAGTAATTTCATATATAAATAATGGATATGAGATTGATGCCAATAGAATAGCTGTATCAGCATTAGGTAAATATGAAAGACAACAAGAAGAAAAAGCGTCTCTTTTTCCAAAGAGTTTTAGATTACCATAATTACAAAAATCATTAAATTCTTTTACAATAATTTCAAGACAATAATTTTAAGAACAATATTAATTATATGTTTAATGTTTATAAATATATAATTAACGCTTACATCGTGGCATTTGTTTTATATTTTTGATATTAAAATATAATAATATGTAAATACTAGTAAATAAATCATATAATATTTATAATTCGGGTGATTTTAATGAATGCTCGGGTTAATATGATTAACATAATTTACAAGAAAAATTAGTTTATAAAGACAAATTTATACATAAATTAAAACAGTAAAATTTGGGTATATTATACATCTAATAAATTTTATTGTCATAATATATATTGAAAAAATGGTTTGTGCCATTAGTTGTGCTATAGCATTTGTATTAATAATAGCAAATGTTTATTGTTGCTCATATGGAAGTAAAAATCTTTTGATGAAAGAATATATTTCGAAATTATCTCCAGAAAATCAACAACGCTATAAAAATATAGCTAATGAACGTCGAACAATATATTTTAAGGGATTATTTATAGGATTTATTTTATCTATGTTTTTAATTATGTGTTGTCGTGATTATTTTATAACAACTAATGGTTCTCGTGGAGGATTATTATGTATGGTTGCGGCTGTAACATTAAGTGTAAACTATTTTTATTATATTCTGTCACCCAAAACAGATTGGATGGTTCTTCATCTAAAATCCGTTGAAGAAAGGGAGGCATGGTTAAAAGTATATCGAACTATGCAATATAATTATCACATGGGTTTAGTTTTAGGTATTCTAGCAGTTGTTGCGTTAGGAAATGCGTTATGTGATATACCAAAATCGAACTAAAATAAAATCTAGAATAAATATTTACAACATTAA
>Ga0164292_10001614_pt1 | contig 18298 bp, 17 predicted proteins | sample GEODES117metaG_FD_111486 | JGI IMG/M metagenome (GOLD analysis project Ga0164292, IMG submission 111486) | Eutrophic lake water microbial communities from Lake Mendota, Wisconsin, USA - GEODES117 metaG | ecosystem: Environmental > Aquatic > Freshwater > Lake | place: USA: Lake Mendota...
ATTATATTAAAAATCAATTAAAAAAGTTAATTATTGAAAAACAACAAAATACAATGAATAATAATAAAAGAAAAAAAAATATGTTATTTGCAATGAGATAAGAAAAACAATAAAATACAATGAATAATAAATATGGTATGCGCAATGGATATGTATGTGCATGTGCAATGAATATGTATGCGCTATGGATATGGATATGTATACGCATGTGCAATGATTAAGGTATTTGCAATGGATATGTATGTGCATGTGCGATGGATATGTATACGCATGTGCAATGATTAAGGTATTTGCAATGGATATGTATGTGCATGTGCAATTAATATGTATGCGCGATGGATATGTATTTGCAATGTATACACATGTGCAATGATTAAGGTATTTGCAATGGATATGTATGCGCGATGGATATGTATACGCAACAATGTAATTATATCTTAATCTAAAAGTAAAATTAGTATAAATATATATCATGAACACAATTAAAAATTTTACATCAGATGAATTATACAAAATATATAATGAAAAGGTTAAATTACCAGAATCATATTTTAACAAATATAAATATGTACCACAGTGTCCTGTTAAAAAATATAATTATAATTGGAGTAATTATGATTATCCGCGTGTTTGGTGTATTTTAGATTTTATTGAATGGAATAAAAAATATGATATTAAGATTAATAGTTTGGGTTATACATGTAATGCGGATCCCGAATTGGAATTTATTACACCCGTAGCAAAGAAATATGTACCATATCCAGAATATGATTTACATACTATATCTACGCATTTTACGAATGAATTTGATTTTTTCTTATTTAGTCAAACAATTGAACATTTATATAATCCATTTGAAGCGATTAAGCAAGTTTATAATATAGTTAAACCAGGTGGATATGTTTTTACATCTGTTCCAACACTAAATATTCCGCATATGACACCAATTCATTTTAATGGTTATACGCCAATGGGACTTGCATTATTATTTGCATCGGCAAATTTTGAAATTGTTGAAATTGGTCAATGGGGATGTTATGAATATATAAGTAAGTTATGGAGTACTCACATGTGGCCAGGTTATAATTCTTTAAATAAAAATAATATTATTCCAAATGAAGAACATAATGTTTGTCAATGTTGGATTCTTGCAAAAAAACCTATTTCATAATTTTACTTTTGTTTTTATAATATTTTTTCATTATATTATCAATATCTTTTATATAAACCAATATCACTAAAAATTATAATACATATAAACCAATACTACTAAAAATATATATAAACTAATAAAATATATATAAACTAATAAAATTGATGTCTATAATAACTAAAATTAAAAAAAAGAGCGAATGTCTTACGAATGATATAAATTATGCATGTATATGTAATAAATATTTTAAAAATAATTTAAAAGTTGTTATATTATATCCATGTTCACATATTTTACACAGCACTTGTTATAAGAAAAAAAATAAAACTTGTCCAATTTGTAATGAGAAAATTGAAAAAATTATTCACGAAGATGATCTATATAAACAGGATAATGATGATAAAGTATATAGGCAAATGATTATAAATTTGGAGTCAATACGTTTAGATTCAACAAAATCAGTTATAAATTATCATCTTCTTCCTATTAATATTATAAAATTTACATCATATATAAATAAGTTTATTTTGGCAACAGATGAAGCAGATTTAGTAAATAGTACAGATTTTTTATTTAATTTGATAAATATGAAGATAAATGTTATTGATAATACACATAATAATCCCATTATCTATACTTCACCTGCAAATGAAGGTGGTTGTGGTGGTTGTGGTTGTGGAGGCGGTGGTTGTGGAGGCGGTGGCGGTGGTTGTGGTTGTGGTGGTTGTGGTGGCGGTGGTTGTGGAGGTGGAGGCGGTGGCGGTGGTTGTGGAGGCGGTGAGGGGAGGTATATAACATGGAAAAATCATGATGATAAAAATAAGAAAAAAATATTAATTGTTAATCATAGCCATTATCTTGATTCATTTATATTATATTATTTATTTAGAGCAGGATTTGTCGCAAGTGAATTTATAAATAGTTTAGATATAGGGCGTTTAATTGCACAAAAATGCAAGTTATTAATTTTTAAAAGAGGTGTTGATACAAATATGGTTACTAAAATAAAAGAATATTTGGAAGAAAAAAAAACTATTGTTATATTTCCAGAAGGAAGTATGGGTAATAATAATTCAATACGTAAATTTAGAACAGGTGCATTTTATGCAGATGCTCATATTTGTCCCATAGTTATTAAATATAATCCATTTGTTTGGGATGATGATTATAAAACATTTATATTGAAAATAATATCACAAAAAGAAATTGTTGTAGATATACATGTTAATGATTTACATGCTCCTCCTTTTTCTACAGAGCAGATACAAAAAATTAGGTCAGATATGCTAACTATGGGCCAAATGAAGGATAGCCACGTCAGTAACCGTGGATTCAAGGATTAGTACATTGTCGCTTTTGCAGTGATGTACAGTCGGGGGTAGTGCTTGTTAATGCATTCATGCGACAAAAAATGTCTTTTTCATCATAGTCGTCTCCCCTCATCATATTGGCAATTGTTTTTGCACAATAATTACTAATTTGTGAATTCTTTGATGAAAGCCCCGTGTTTAATAGTGACGTTGTCAAGTCCATAGTGTTGTCCAATATAACGCTTTTGTCTAATATATTGCATTAAAAATAGTAATAAACTAAAAATTCAATTTTTTATATAAAATTTGAATTCTATATAGAAACGTGCATATTAATTATAACCATATATCTCGCCTAACATGGACAATAAGTTAGAAACTCTTGCTGATGACTTGTTTATACTTGTTAACAATATACCAGGACAGGTAATAGAGGGTGAAATAACGGCAATAAAGGTAAGTGGTAAAAATCAGTATATAACAATTAAAAATGGTGATTTTCAAATATCATGTATTTCATGGTCGTGTATACATGATGCAGTTATAAGTAATATTGTTGAATTAAAAGGAGAAGTTAAAGTAATGAAGAAGAATATGTCAATATATTTCAATATTAGAAAATTGTCAATAAAAGGTGATGGTAATATTATTACCGAGTTTAATAAATTAAAAAATAAAGTAGTTTCACTCGGATATTGCGATAATAAAAAAAAGTTATTATCATTTCCACTAAATATTGCTATCGTAACATCATTAGAAGGCGCTGCAATTCAAGATATATTACAAACATTTAGACTTGATAACTTTATTGGTAATATATACATTAAAAATGCAATTGTTCAAGGTAAATCGTGTCCTTCGTCAGTTGTAGAAGCAATAAACTTTTTTAATAGTAGCGAATTTGAAATTGATACCGCCAAATGTATTGGGGACGATGATGGTGGCGGTGGTGATGGTGGCGGTGGCGTTGAGACAAGTAAGAACATTGATGTGCTATTGGTAACAAGAGGAGGTGGAAGCAATGAAGATTTGTTAGGATTTTCAGATTTTGCAGTATTAGAAGCAATACATAAATCAAAGATTATTACTATATCGGCAGTAGGTCACCAAATTGATAATCAATTATCAGATATTGTTGCAGATTACAGTTTTGCAACACCATCCATTGCATCTAAATTTATTGTAGAAAGGCAGAAAGAATTTATTAATAATATGAAAGATGTTAAAAGTGAAAATGATAAGATATATGATATGTATAGTAAAAGCAGAGTCTCATTATTACAACTTGATTATAATGAAATAATTAAAAATTATGATAAGATACATATTAATAATAAAATAGGCTCCTATAGAACATATGTTAATAATATAATTATGCATTATAATAACACTAAATCATTTGTATATGATATGATATCTAAAATTAAACCAATGCTTTTTAATAAGAATAAGGAAATATGTTCGGTTAAAGAATTGGAAAATAATGCACCCAAAAAATTAGATATTGTTTTTCATGACGGTAAGGCAACTATTTACTACAAACTACAATCACTAACTTATGTTTGACCATGTTATTATTAACTTGCATCATTAGGAACAAATAAACTTTCACAATTTACAAAATTTCTAACAAAAGGTAAATCTCTTAATTGTATGAAATGATATTCAGCAACTGCATCTATATTCCATACAACGGTAGTTAAAACATCCCAATCTTTTAAGACGCGTTGTAAATTTAGTGCATGGTACTTTTGTGCTATGGCTTTCCAATCATATAATTTAAAATCTTCAAGTTGCGAACTTAAATAAAATTCTAATTTTTCTAAATCTTTTTTATTTAAAATATGTAAAATCTTATCATTATCTTTTAGTCTAAAAATTAAGAATCCGGAGCAATTACCAGGGCGACCTGTATACTTTCCATCGTTTTTAGGTAATACATAACGAATCCATGAATTCATATTAGACAGTTCACTCCCGAAAATACCGTATGGTTTAGCTAGATAATTGTCACTTTGTTTTTGATTGAATCGATTTACATCAAATTGATGTCTTTCGTTAGGATCACTTGTATGACAACCATATAAAGAAATTTTCCAACTTGTTTTTTCATTTCTCATATTTTCTTCATTTCCATATTTTTGATATACATACTCCCTTAATTTTGAATAAAAAAGTAAATATGCATCTTTATATTCTAAAAATCGTATTCTTTTATCTTTCGTTTCAAATAGACGTGCAAGTACTCTTGGTCTTAATAATAGTAATGTATCATCAATATAGGCACTAGGAAAAACAATTTCACCATCTTTTAATATAGAAATATATCCAGCATCAATTAATTGTTCTCGTGTATAATCAGTTAATTGTTCTCGTGTATAATCAGTTAATTGTTCTCGTGTATAACCAGTTAATTCTTTTTGTGTATAACCAGTTAATTGTTTTACAGTAAATCTATTATCTTTCAAATATATTGCTTTCTCTATATCTACTTGTGTATAACCTACCTCTTTTAATTGTTCAGGCGTATATCCTGCACAAATTAATTCAATTGCGCTATAACCTGTATCTTTTAATGTTGATGCAGTATAATCTTTATTTTTTAATTCTAATGCATTAAGTTCTTCTATTTTTATTGGTTGTTCCTCTATATCTTCTAATTTAATTTCACTAACCTTTAATTTATCTTCTAAATGAATTGCAATACCCTCTTCTCTTACTTCGGTAGTAGTAAACCCTGCTTTTAATAAGATTTGGCTATTAATACCTCTAAATTCTTTTATAGGAAAACCTGCTTCTTTTAATTGTTTAACTTTGTCATCAGGAATATTACTACGCTTTTCTTTTTCGGCTGGTGTTAATAAATTTACAAATGTAATTCCAGCTTCTTTTAATTGTTTATAACTATATCTTGCTTCTATTATTTCATTTATTGGTTTTTTTTGGAATATTAGATTAAGCATATTAATTGAGCCATATCCTGCTTTTTCTAATTCATCTAATTTAAATTTTGCATTTTTTAATTGACTTGCACTAAATCCAGCAACTTTTAATTCACTTAATGTAAACCCTGCATCTTTTAATTCACCTGATGTAAATTTTGCATCTTTTAATTCTTTTGCATTAAACCCCTCTTGTCTTAACTCACTTACAGTATACCCTATGCCTTTTAATTGACTTGCACTAAATCCTCCTTCTTTTAATTCTTTTGCACTAAACCCCACACCCTTTAATTCTTTTGCATTAAACTGCGCATCATTTAATTCTTTTGCACTAAACCCCGCTTGTTTTAAATCATTTACAGAAAACCCTGCAAGTTTTAACCAATATGGTTCATAACCTGCCTCTTGTAAATCACTTAATGTAAACGTTGCATCTTTTAATTGATTTGCACTAAACCCCGCTTCTTTTAATTCTTTTGCACTAAACCCCGCTTCTTTTAATTCTTGTACAATAAACCCTGCTTCCGCTAATTTACTTGCATTATATCCTTTTCCTTTTAATTGAATTGCACTATTCCCTTCTTTTTTTAGTTTAATTATATCAACTATAACTTTGTTATATCCTGCATCTAATAAATCATCATAAGAAAACCCTGCTTCCGCTAATTTACTTGCACTAAACCCTTCTCTTTTTAATTCATTTGCACTAAACCCTGCTTCTTTTAATTCATTTGCACTAAACCCTGCTTCTTTTAATTCTTGTACACTAAACCCTGCTTCCGCTAATTTACTTGCACTAAACCCTGCTTCTTTTAATTCACTTGCAGTATACCCTGCTTTTTTTAATGCTGTTGCACGAAACCCTGCTTCTTTTAATGCTTTTGCACTAAACCCCTCTTTTTTTAATTGTCTTAAAGTAAACCATCCTTCTTTTAATGCTTTTACATTATACTCCGCTTCCATTATTTCACTTTCCGTATACCCCATACCTATTAATTCTTGTGCAGTAAACAATGCTTCCCTTAATTCACTTGCAGTAAACTCTGCTTGTTTTAATTGTTGTAAAGTAAAAAATTTTCTTAATTCATATGCAGTAAACCCTGCTTCTTTTAATTGACTTAAATTAAGCCCTGCTTCTTTTATTAACTTCTCTACAAGAAACCCTGCTTCTTTTAATTGTTGTAAAGTAAACCCTGCGTTTTCTAAATCGTATTTATTAAACTCCGCTTCCTTTAATTCACTTGCAGTAAACCCTGCTTGTTCTAATTTAAGTTTACTAATACTATACCTTGAACTTTTCTTTAAATGATATAAAGAATAAAAGTCTTCTATTTGTTTTTCATCAAACCCCACTGCTTTAAAATCTTGTGAAGTAAACCCCGCATCTATTAATATAATTGCATTAATCTCTGCATCTATTAATTCTTTTGCACTATACCCCGCATTCTTTAATTCTTCTACAGTAAATTTTAAAAGTCTCATTGATTTTACATCTATTTTTGCTTTTTTAAAATCATCTATACTAATTCCTGCTTGTCTAAATTCTATTTTAGACATAGTTTTAGCTATTTTTGAAAAAATTTCTTCTCTATTAGGTAATATAAACACGATGTTTTTGATTTTATATAATTGAAATACACCATGACCAAATACTTTTATTATTTCATCTTCTGAAACATTCCCATCTATTAATTCTGGTATAGTAAATTCGAATTTCTTTAAGACATCTGTTGTATACCCCACATCTATTAATTCACGTGCACTAAACCCTCCTTCCTTTAAATCACTTGCATTAAAAGACTTGCTTGTTAAAAATTTTGCAGAAAAACCTCTTTGTTTTAAATCAGCTACGGTTATTTTTTGTTCTGGATGGTCTTCATTTGTACGTATAAAATCTGCATGGATTATTGCACCTACTTTTTTAGGAATTTTTATTAATAATTTATCATATGTGCAATCATAATTTCTAATATACCACCATACAGACTTGGAAGTATAATTAAATAATCCAAACGTGTCAGGGCACGGATCAGTTCCCAATGCACCACCAACTAATCCCTTTTCTTTTATATATTTGGTTTTATATTTCATGTATTTAGTGTAATATGAGCCATCATTACCACCTCCCCTAACAATATTATTAATGGACACACTATCCTTTATACCTTTTATTTCAAGGTATTTATTTTTATACTTTAAGTATTTTGTGTAGTAATTGTCCATGACGTATATATAAACAGATATAAAAATTGATTTATAAACATAAACAGCGTATTCATAATTATAAACAGCGTATTCATAATTATAAACATAAACAGCGTATTCATAATTATAAACATAAACAGCGTATTCATAATTATAAACATAAACATGGACAAAATTGATTTAGCAGACTTTTGTAAAAAATTAAATGATATCAAAAAAGAGGAAAATAAGAATGAATTTATAAAAAATTATGCTAATTACAAAGAGCAGATTGTAAATATTGATAAATATATGGAAGATGCAGAAAAGGTAAGATGTAAATATAAAAAGTTAGATATTGCATCATTATTTACTCTATTAGAATCTTATAATAAAGGTAGTTTATTAGAAGACATCGTAAATGCTAAAATTATTATTGAAGAACTGGAATTGAAGATTAAAGATAGTGATACTGCTATAACTATTACTAAAATTTAATTATGCATATATAAAAAATTGATTTTTGTAATATAACTTATCTATTAACTTTAACTTATATTTATAATATAAAACTTACAATGACCGAATTTAGAACCAATATTAGAACCATTGATTATACTGCAATTGATTATACTGCAAATGATTATACTGCAATTGATTATACTGTAAATAATTATACTGCAATTGGATATGCAAGTGATGGGAGCAGTGATGGGAGCGGTGATGGGGGCGGTGATGGAAGCGGTGATAATGGCAATGAAGATAGTCCGCGCGAGGTAGTCCCGATTCCGCCGAGGAAGTATAATTTTAGTCCGTTGCTGGATTGTATGATTAAGAGGCGCATGGGAAGTGGAGTTTGCAATTCATCGCATATTGCGGTTATCACGTCTTCATTTGAGAAAAGCCAGTGGTATCTTTTACACGTTAAGGGGAAAAATCGCGGTGGGGGAGAATTCTGACAAATGTCGTTATAATAATGACAAAATTAAGGTACATGCTGAAATTGATGCAGTTAACAAAATGACATATCTCATTAAAAGTAATAAAATAAAAAATAATAAAAGTTTTGATTTAGTTGTTATTCGTATTAGTAGAGGTGGTAAATTATCTGAATCTGCACCTTGTTTCCATTGTACACAGGAACTAAGCAAATTAACACTATTTTCAATTAACAATTTATACTATTCCCGTGCCGATGGTACAATTACCTGTATTAAATTTTCAGATTGGGTTAAATGTGGAACAACGCATATATCTAAAGGATGGAAATGGTGTGTTCAATAAATTTTATATATATATTTATAATCATAAAAAAAGTTTGTTTTTGTCACATGGATTAAGAACATATAACTCATCCTCTCCATTAAATATATTGCTTATAACATCACTAATATTTACATCTGTTGATATATTTGGTGTATCACTGTCTTCATCGTCATCTTTAATATCAAGATACCAATACGTATTATTAATATTTTTATAGAGTGTGTAAATATTGTTATCACTTATACTTTTATTTATATGTACATCCTTTACACATTCTGTAATTTGTTTATAAAGTATAGATTTTGCATTTAGCATATTATTTTTGCTGTAAATATAGAGAGCATCTACTTTATTTTTAAATTTATATATAATAAAATCTATTACATGTATCTCACACCCTTTATCATAAAATTGCTTAAATAATGTTAATAGAAAATCAATATCTATTATTAAATGTAAGGTAGAAGATGATTCATTAACACTTTGTAAAACAAGATCAATTAATACACCAACCTCTTTAATATTCTTATTTATAATATTGATATCATATATTTGCTCTTCTTCTATTAACCCAGTGCTTATAACAACTCCATGTTCCCGTGATTCAATAAAATCAGTTCTATATATACTTGATAATACTAATTTATAATCTTCATCATTTGGATCAATGATTAGTGAATAGTAATTATTAGATACAGGTATATTATATTCCTCTGTATAAACAATATTTTTTTTATTTTCTTCTTGCAATATAGCAAAAATTGATTGCATTGTACTGTAAATATATGCCATGTCGGTGTCTATGGCTGTGTTTGTGGTTGTGGTTGTGGTTGTGGTTGTGGTTGTGATTGTGTTTGTGGTTGTGTCTGTGTCTGTGTCTGTGTCTGTGTCTGTGGTTGTGTCTGTGGTTGTGGTTGTGGTTGTGGTTGTGTTTGTGGTTGTGTCTATGTTTGTGTTTGTGATTATAATTATTGTTGATAGTAATAATATCAATTTTTATACTCTAATTGTATTCAGTAATTAATATATGGTCCTCTGATGAATCATCACTTAATTCTATAAATGTATTATTCTTATTGCTTCTACTACCCACCCCGTCCTCCTCACCAACGCTACTACCCTCACCATCACTACTACCACCGCTACCACTGCCCTCGCCATCACTACTACCACCGCTACCCCCACCATCCTCCTCACCACTGCCCTCCCCCATGCCATCCCCATCATTGCTCCAATCAGAACTAAGACCATAACTACCATTTCCATTTTTCCAACTTTCATTATCATCCTCTTTACCTCCCTTGCCCCCATCACCTTTACCATAACTGCTCCCGTCGCTCCCTTTGCTCCTATCACCGCCTTTACCATCGCTATCTTCCTCTTGACTGTTATAAGAGCAAAAGTTATTAATAATATCAAAAACAGTTGTACTATTAAATTTAAACACGGTAGATATGGAGTATAACATATCATAAAATTTAATATAATTGGGATAATCATAAGAATACAAAAATATATTATCATTGCTATTCTCAATTTTAAAGAATGGTGGATAGGATAATAAATCATTAGGAATTTTAAATAATTTTTTAGTATTACAACAAAATTTATCAAATACTTTATTTTTATTAGTATCATTTTTATTCATCATAGTAACTAGTTCTACATCATTATAAAAATGATAATCATAATATGAATATAGGTAGTAGTATTTTATAACATCAATAACAAATTTTTTATAATATGTATTTACAATAATATCTTTTTGTATGAATATTAAAAAATATAAAAATGTATCATAGAAACAATAATTATGCTGTTCTATATTTAATATTTCATCAATAGAATTTGCACAGTGGTCTATATATTTACAAGAACGTGTTATAAAGTAAAATGTATTAAGCAATGTTGTTAAATCTTTAATAATATTATTTTGATATTTAATTTTAATAAAATTGTTAGTATTTTTTAAAAACGTAATATCTTTTAATTCTGGATTATTTAGATAAAATAAGTTTAAATTATATTGAAAAATAATATTAATTGATTCAGTAGATTTTTCAATAACAATTTTTCCACCATTTTTGATATGTGATATTATATATCGTCCATCAATTTTAGTACATGAAAGATAGGGAAAGTATTTTAAAACAAAATTAATAATTTCACTAATTCTAACATGTTTTACGCTTTCCTTATCGTTGCATCCATCAACATCAATGGATAAAATCTCTTTATAACTTGGAATATTATCAACAAAGTTTGTAAAATCTATAAAGTTATTATTAAAATAATGCTTTCTATCAATAATATTTTTATAATAAAATTCACTGTAACTATTATAATCTAAATTTTTAACCATATTATGATTAAATGTTATAAGATTAACTATTTGTTCCTTGTTACTACGTGAACCAGTAATTTGTAATAATATATTTTCATATTTTTTATTTGTCTTACATATGTTTGAATATGTTTCATCATCGCGATTATAATAAGATTTTGCATTTTTAAAAAAAGGGTATAGTATATTGAGTATTTTTAAAGGATATTTGCATGATAAATGAATCTTATGAATTATTTTTAAATTATATTTAAATGCATTATTAAAAGTGTCAATATCATTATTTAATGCATCTTTGTGTTCTGTATATTCTAAATAGTTGATATAATATACAAATGAAATTTTAGTAAAAATGTAGTATTTTATATATTCATCCCTATTCTTTTTATTTAAATCAAAATTTACTAATAAATCAAATAATTTAGTAAAATACTTTTTCATATTGTTCCAATTATAACTTTCTTCTTTACATTCATTATTATCAAAAGTATTTGTAAATAAATTAATTATATCCTTATTATAAATTAAATTATCATTTTTATTCATTGATTATAAATTTAGTTATAGTTATATATATTATATAAACAACTCTTAAATTTATATGATAAAACGAACACATTGTTTGATAAAAATTGATAAAATATAACCCTAAATTTAAATTAATATAACCCTAAATCAATAATAAGTATAAAGAATATGTTATTTACATCTATTGATAAGTTACATACAATAGAACTAGTAATATTTGGAGATATTGCAGAATTAAGTATTATTTCATTTCATTATGAAAGTTATAAAACATTCTTACTATTATTAAAAAAAGTAATTGAATATATGACAAGTAAAAATATAAATTACGTTAAACAGAGAATTCTGGAGTCAGATATACCACTATTTAATAATAGCACCTATGTCCATACCAATGACCACGGTCATGGCCATATTAAGACTGTATTAATAACAACACCTATAGTACATATTGCAGAAGAAATATATAATGCACTTGGATTACAAAGAGTGTGATTAATTTTTATATATTACAAATAAAAAAATTGATTTAACAACAGTATCTATATATATAATATAATATAATACATATAAACATACAATGTTTAGGAAAGAAGGAGAAATCACAAGTTTTAACAAGCATACCGAACGTGGATATACACGTAGTAATACAGAATCTACTAATACTTTTAGTGGACACCAACCCCAACCCCAATTCCAACACCAGCGTCCGCGCTTTAAAGAATTTAGAAATACTGAAAATAGAAGACAAGAAATTTCACAGGAAGAATATAATGAAAAATATGGTTTTGCAAAGTTGGAAACTTCTTTATTAGAACAAGAAAACATTATTGTATCTGAAGAAGCAGTAGCCGATGAAAAAGCAAATTTTGATGATATAGGTGGTAGAAATGGTGCAGAAGGATTAAAAGAAGATTTATTATGTGGAATTTATTCATGCGGATTTGATAAAACATCTAAAGTTCAAGGTTTAGCAATTCCTCAAATAATTAAAGGAAAAGAAATATTAGCACAATCACATTCAGGAACTGGTAAAACAGGCGCATTCGCTATTAGTGCATTAGAATTAATTGATGAAAATCTTAATGATTTACAAGTGCTATGTATTTCACCTACACATGAATTATCACAACAATCATTGATTGTATTTAAAAAATTAGCAAGTCATATGCCAAATGTAAGATTATCATTTACTGTTGGAAGAACTGACAGAAATCAAAATTTAAAAGAATTAGGACTCAATAATAAGAATAATACAGCACAAATTGCAGTATGTACTCCTGGAAGACTTTTAGATTTACTCGCATCACATGCAAGATTATTTAGTAGTGTTAAATTAGTAATTATAGATGAATGCGATGAATTATTAGATGGTACATTTAAGGAAGGAATTAAAAATATTATTGAAAAGTTACCACCATCAATACAGATATGTTTATTTTCAGCGACTTTGAATAAGGATGTTGTTGAAATTGCAAATGCATTACTTAAGGATCCCATTAAAATTTTAATTAAACAAGAAAAAATGTCATTAAAAAATATTAAACAAACATATGTTAAGGTTGATAATGAAGAACAAAAGTTAATGGTAATGAAAGATATGTTGTCTACATTACCAATTGAACAATTTATTGTTTATGTTAATTCTAAGAAAAAATCAATGTGGTTGAAAGAAATGCTTGAAAATGAAAATATTACTGTACTCACTATAAATGGTTCTCAAAATAAAATAGAACGTTCTGAAATTCTTAGAGAATTTAAAGATGGTAAGGCAAAATGTTTAATCGCAACCGATTTATTATCAAGAGGTATTGATATTCAGCAATTGTCTCTTGTTATTAACTTTGACATTCCAAGAGCAGATAACTTACCATGCTATATCCATAGAATTGGAAGAAGTGGTCGTTATGATAGAGCAGGATTTGCTATTAGTATTGTTACAGAAAGTGAAATGCATGTTATTTCCAAACTGTCATTAACATACAACTGCTCTATTGAGCCTTTACAAGAGGACTTTCTTAAGAACTTTTAATTATTTTTGTTATTTTTGTAAATATGCTTTTTATTGTATATATAATAAAAAATTGAAATTATGGATAGATTACTATTTTTATGAACAAGCACCAAGGCTTTCAAGACATTGACGGCAATATGTTCGCATCAACATAGTCGGAAAAGGATAACAGGCAGTTGATTCAGTTCTGGGAAGAGAGGTGGAAAAAAATACAAAAGAGGGCGCTGATAAATGCTGTGAATAATGCACGGGCACAGACGCGAAAATAAGCAAGGATGGGCTAAATTAGAGGCAATGCACTGTGTGTTGTTATGATCTTAAAAGCCTATGTTACTAAACGGTGGTTTGGGTTAAAGAACACTGACGGGGTTCCAATGTACAACAGTATGAGTGTTACTGCATGTAATGTCCTTGATTTTTTGTCTTTGTTTGGCTTATATGCCTAATAGGCCTCTGTGTAAACATTATTGGTTTTTGCTATAAAAAATTGAATTTATGGATGTATTGTTATGCTTTATAAATAGCCTTTTCCTCAAGCTTTTTTCAATCATGGGAAATAGACAACCAATACTTCCAGGGTCATCGCGGCCACCACCATCACCGCCATCACCACCATCACAACCACCACCACCACCACCACCACCATCACCGCCATCTCTTCCACAGGAACCACCACCACCTCCATCGCCTCCGCTTCCGCGGTGTGTGAAGAAAGTCGGTTGGCCCGGACGCGGATGTCAACGTCCACTCAAAAATCCCAATAAGGGTCGTCGACATGTTCCGACGTCTATGTGCAAAGGAGGAGAAAAAAGTGGCATGTGTCTTTCCTGTCGCTTGAAAAATGTATGGAATGCCACGACCGGTGATAAACGGTTTAAAATCAACGAATATGTACACCGTAGCATTTGGAATGGGATGAACGTGTTGGTTTTAGTCAAAGACCACTTTGGGGTTCCTAAGTACAATGATGCACAATGGATTATCCAGGTTTTACTATGTGACTACCTTGACAACTTTGGAAATTTAGGATTGGTCCAACCACCAGTTGACTACATCCGAAACCCGGCATGTGTACAACGGGATGCATACAAAGAATCCCAGAAAAAAATAGTCTCTGAAAATAGGGATATTCGCTTAAGGTTATGTATCACAAATGCTGTGCGAAACGCGTGTCATACACGGTTTGCGTTCAGTAATCGTGGTATGAGCTATGTAAGTTTCTTGCCTGATTGGTATGGCGGATACCTTGCATCGCGCCTTGAGGCATGGCCTGATGATGAGATGCCGGTGGAGACACTTGAGAAGGAGGCAAATCGTCTTATAAACGTCGCCTTGGAAAAAGATCCATCACTTGCTTCTTTGGAGACTGTTGGTGCTGTTATGGGTGTGTCGGATACTGGTGATGACACGACATATGAAGATTGGTCCAACCATTTTGCACGGCACCCAGACCTTTTTAACAATAAATAGGGGTAGGGGTAGTGTTTTTGTCTACATGGTCCTTAAAGGGCCTTTTGTGTAAACATTATTGGTTTTTGCTATAAAAAATTGAAATTATGGATGTATTACTATGCTTTCTAAATAATAACCTCATCGTACCATATTCCATCATGGGAAATTCATCATCATCGCCATCACCACCACCACCAATTTGCCCCAATGCAATTGTCGCATTTAACATGTACGACGCGTATATAGCACGAGGGTTATCAAAATGTCCATGTTCACACGCACTTAATTGTGCCAATCGAAAGTGCGGTGATTGTTTGGGTGTCCTTGCGTTATGCACGGTGAATGGGACGGGTTGTGCCGAGAATCCATCAGTAGGTGCAATGTTAGCATTCCAAAGCAATATAAGTGGTAGTGTTATTGGCATTTTTGCCATGGGAATATTCCATGGCAAAAACATCTCCAAATATGGACCATTACCAATGGAGATTGCTTCGGCGAAAAAGTATTTCACGAAAGCCATGAACAAAGGGTTTTATGCAGCGCCTCGTGAATTGGTCAACATGATGACTAATATGTGGGTACCGTATGACTATTCCGCGGTTGTACAATTGTTAATCCATGCATCTACCCTCGGAGATCCAAAGGCTGAACATTATTTGCGCGATGAAATAAAAAAACATCTTTATCAAGAGGAAGTTCGCGAAAAGTGTGAATCTCAACGAAAGGAAGAGAATGCGCTACAAACAGCCTATGAAAACCATGTAAGAATGTACTGTACTTCTGTACTGGTTGGAGATGAAGCAAGTGGCTCTGTATGTGGTAGGAATGTCGGTAGTGCCTCTGCTTGGGATGGTGCTGGTGCGAGTGCTGGTGCGAGTGCTGGTGCATGTTGGAATGGTCGGGATGATGCCTCCAGTGCTGATGCGAGTGCAGATTGTGATGGTGCCTCCAGTGTAGATTGTGATGGTGCTGTTGGTACAGGTTGGGATGGCACCTCCAGTGCTGTTGGAGATGACGCATGTGGTAGCAATGTCGATAGTGCCTATGCATGTATTGATGACATAGACATGGGTTATGCAGGGGACGGTATAATACCCATATTTTTCAAGATAAAAGTAAGGAAGGAAATTGGGGATAGAGGGATTGGGGAAAAAAAAAGACCGCTTACTGACCCGTTGTTAAATAAATTATATTATTATAATGGGAGTGATGCAGACACCGAAATCCTTCTTAACGCATGGCGTGCACCACAGACACCATTAGTATTAAAATGCCTGATAGGTGACGCCTTGTACAAGTATAAACGCGAAAAGGAGTTGGGACCACTTCCGGACTTTTACATTCCTCCTCAAAAGCAAAAGCATCCGCATCCGCAAAAAAAGGGGGACCCGACGATAAGAGAATTTGTAGACTGCCAAATCTGCCAGAATAGACGAGGAGGATGCAACTGCTGTACATCGTGTTATAATCGTAATGGCGAGTGTACATGTGGAAAACAATGCACTGTCAACCAACACAAATGTTGCACATGTACAGGGTGTGGCAATAATCTATGTAATTGTACATGCCGTGTCCTTGAGTTTTTGTCTTTGTGGTCTTTAACGGCCTAGTCTGTAGACACTAAACATAGAGTGTCTATTACAAAGTTTAAAAATTTATTTATGATGAAGGTGTGGGTAAGGATACAGTTCTTGGTCCTGCTCTTCTTCCAACCTTTGTCCAAGAATTAGAACCATCAGTAGAAACAGTTGAAACAGTTGAAACAGTTGAAACACGTGCTTTTCCACGACCGCGAGTTTTATAACCACCTCTGCTTTGACCTTCTTGTTGTTCTTGTTGATGTTCTTCTTGTTGGTGGTGCTGGTGTTGGTGCTGGTGCTGGTTGTGGTGTTGGTGACCTTCTTGTTGGCCTTGGTGTTCTAAATTGACACTGGTAGGAACAACTACATAAAGTTCCTTGTCAAAGGTTGTATTGGTTGCCTTAAATACTCTTGAAACTAATTGATAGTGAACACGTTGAGGAGTACGGGATTGAAATGTCACAAGACCTGTGGTATTATCATAAGACATTCTAAGAAATGAATCTTTTTGTGCAGTAAGACGAGTACCCATTTCTTCATCACAGGTATAAGTAGTTTTTGTAGAATATTTTGATGACTTGAAAGGTTGTCTTTTATATAATTCATTTAGGTGTTCTGATCTAACACTAACAAAAATTTGTCCACGATGATGACTGAATTTAAGACCGCAATTGGTACGAAATTCATTAAGAACTGTAAAAATCTTACTAAGATCGTCGTCTTGGTTATAGTGAATAAATAGTGTTACAATTTTTGATTTAGTTTGATCACCGTTTGATACCTGATTAACAACTTCCATTTTTATAATTATATTAAGTACTATCTTTTTAAATTATTTTTATTGTTATCTATTACAATTGCCACGGCCACAACGACCCCTATACCTACCACAACGACCCCTACATCCACCACCGCGACCCATGCAACCCCCTGCAACCCCTACACCCCCTGCAACAAACACCACCACCCCTGCACCCATGCAATAACCACCCCAAAAAAATTGATTTTTATTTTAAAAAGTATAAAGCCTAAATTATTATTTATTTATATATATAGGTTATAGCATGGTAATTAATGTATCAGGTGGTAATAAGGCTAAAAAACAAAAAAGGACAATAAGATATGAGCCGACTGATAAGTTAACAGATGGACAATTATTTGGAATAATATTAGATAAATGCGGGGGATGTCATTTTAGGTTAATGTGTTCCGATGGACGTATTAGAAATGGTAAATTGTCTGGACGAATGGCAAATGGACCACGTATTAACACTGGAAGTTATGTTATTATTTCATTGCGTGATTTTGAAAAAGACCAAAAAAATTGTGATATTATAGGTCATGCAAGTCCTTCTGCAGATATTATTAGAATTCTAAAAAGTAGTAATAATAACAATAAACAAAAGGATGATATAACTTTTAAAGACTCTGATGATGAATTTGATGATTTTAATAATGATGATGGGAATAAGGGCGATGGTGGAGACATTACTTTTCAAGATGATAATAAGGATAGTGGTAATAA